>Ga0315310_10000422_pt1 | contig 27181 bp, 24 predicted proteins | sample TDP5_MG_FD_203630 | JGI IMG/M metagenome (GOLD analysis project Ga0315310, IMG submission 203630) | Freshwater sediment microbial communities from Lake Towuti, South Sulawesi, Indonesia - TDP5 | ecosystem: Environmental > Aquatic > Freshwater > Lake > Sediment | place: Indonesia: South Sulawesi...
AGTATGCTAAAAATATTTCCGGTGGACAGAAGAAGTTGTTAGAACTTGCTAAGACCTTGATGGCCGATCCAGAACTGATCCTTTTAGATGAACCAGGAGCAGGGGTGAACCGCACTTTGATGAAGAAGTTAGTTAATAATATTAAAACTCTGTGTACCGAAAAAAGGATTACATTTTTCATCATCGAACACGATATGGACCTAGTGATGAATCTCTGCAATCCGGTCATCGTCATGAACGAAGGGCGCAAGTTATCGGAAGGAACTCCGGAAGAAATCCGAAACGATGAACGTGTATTACAGGCTTACCTTGGAGGACAGTATCATTGAGTCTTTTAGAGGTAACGAAAATCACTGCCGGATATGGTGAAACAGATATCTTACAAAGTGTCTCAGTGGAACTCCGGGAAAAAGAGATCGTCGCCATTATTGGACCCAATGGGGCAGGAAAATCAACCCTTCTCAAAGCTATTTTTGGCCTGCTGGCTCCTAAAAAAGGTTCTATTAAACTTAAAGGCGAGGAGATAATGGGACTAAGTCCGGACAGAATCGTGCGTAAGGGTATGGCTTACGTCCCCCAAGTAGAAAATGTCTTTCCTACATTAACTGTTCACGAAAATTTAGAAATGGGGGCTTTCATACGAACTGATAACTATCAGAATAAATTAGATGAAATCTATGCCCTATTTCCCATGCTTTCAAAGAGAAAATCAGAAAGGGTAGGTAAACTATCAGGTGGAATGAGGCAGATGGTAGCTATGGGAAGGGCATTGATGCTTGATCCCAAGATCCTATTATTGGATGAACCTACCGCCAGTCTCGCCCCTTCATTGGTAGGAACAATCTTCGGAAAAATTATCGAGATTAATCAAAAGGGTGTGGCCATGATGATTGTAGAACAAAACGCCAAGGAGACCTTAAAAATTTCTGCTCGTTGCTATGTTTTAGCCATGGGGCGTAAAGTGTTTGAGGATAGCGGAGAAGCTCTCATGAAGAACGAAGAAATTGGAAAACTCTATCTTGGGGGTTGAGGTTTGGCCGAACTTTTCGTCTACGGAATTGTCCTGGGAAGTATTATTGCCCTGGGTTCTATCGGTCTCACATTAGTCTTCGGTATCCTTCGCTTTGCTAACTTCGCCCATGGTGACCTGATGACAGCAGGGGCTTATGTTGCTCTCTTTTTGGTCACCAGGCTTTTTAATTGGTTTGGGATTCCCGACAATAATTTTGGCCGTCTCTCCTTTGGCTGGAGAATGGTTTTTGCCTTCCCTATTTCCATGATGGCCATTGCTACCTTGGCCATAATCCTGGACCGTCTCTTATATCGACCTTTGAGAAGGAAAAAAAGCCCTTCCGTCATTTTATCTATGGCAGCGCTGGGTGCATCCTTCATCATTCAGATGACCGTTCTCATACTCTGGGGAGCGGATTCTCTCTTTTATAAACCGGGCATTTTACGTCCCGCTATAATGTTACCTTTAGGGATAAAAATTAGGCCCGATCAGATTTTCATAGTGCTGGTAGTTTTCCTTTCCATCACCGTGCTTCATCTCTTTTTGAAACACACCCGTATGGGAAAGGCGATGCGTGCCACCGCAGATAACCCCGAATTAGCTCGGGTTACCGGAATTGACACCAACCGGATTATTCTCTTGACCTGGGGAATTGGAGGGGCAATGGCGGCCATGGGTGGTATTCTTTATGGAATCGATGTTCAATTACATCCTGGAATGGGCTGGGGATTTCTCCTACCCCTCTTTGCCGCCACCATTCTAGGCGGAATTGGGAACATGTACGGCGCCCTAATTGGAGCACTGGTAATGGGTGTTGTTCAACAACTATCCACCGCTTATCTTCTACCTACTTATAAGCCCGCGGTAGCCTTCATCATCATGATTTTAATCCTCCTGATCAGGCCGCAGGGAATCTTCGGAGGTCGCCTCTGATGGAAATCGGAGGAATTATAGCTTATCTGGTTTCGCTGATAATTATGGCAGGGATATACGCCGTCTTTACTTTAGGTCTGAATATACAATGGGGTTATACCGGTTTATTCAATATCGGTATCGCTGGATTCTTCTGTATTGGCGCTTATACTTCCGCTTTGATCACCACCCCCATGCCTAGCGGGATTTACGCCCACTATGTCCATCAGATCTTTGGACTAAATTTACCATTTATTTTCGGAATTATAGGAGCAGCTGCAGTCTGTGGTCTTATCGCTTTCTTCATCGGGATCCCTACCCTAAAATTACGTGAAGACTATCTGGCTATCGCTACCATCGGAATTGCTGAAACCATCCGGTTAATTTTCAATAATGAAAGATGGCTGGCCAATGGGCCCAGAGGACTGATGGGATTACCACAACCCCTTCAGAACTTGATTGCTGCGAGAAATTATAACTACCTCTATCTGGTCATCGTTCTTTTAATCCTGGTAATCGTCTATTTAGCCATTGAACGTGGCATTCGATCCCCCTGGGGTCGGGTTTTGCGGGCGATTCGAGAGGATGAGGTCTCTGCCGCAATGAGTGGCAAAGATATATTTTACTTTAAGACGCAATCCCTGATCTGGGGATCGATGGTAATGGGCATAGGAGGTGCTCTTTATGCCCATTACACCAAAGCCATCTCTCCTGATGTCTTTACCCCCCTTTATGGAACCTTCATCATCTGGGTAATGCTGATGGTGGGAGGAAGTGGCAACAATAAGGGTGCTATTCTAGGAGCCTTTGTAGTCTGGGGAATCTGGACGGGGACAAAGTTCGTGATCGATCTCTTACCTACTACCCTGAAGGCCAGAGCTTTTTATATCCGCTTCTTTCTCATCGGCATACTTCTTGAATTTATCCTCATCCATCGTCCCCAGGGTCTCCTTGGGGAAGAAAAGAAGATTTCCAAAATGATGGATTAAAAAATAATGGGAGGCCCCTTTCGAGGCCTCCCGTTGGGAGTTATTCCTCCGGGATCTGGAATTCCAGTCTGACGGTCACCATATCTCCGGCTTTATATTGCCAGATCTCGATGGGAGTGATCACGTCTCCATTGGCATCGAAATCCACCGAACCAGAAGCACCTTCATAATTAATATCCATCCCTTGGTCGAGGAGCTCGAAAGCCTTTTTAAATTCACCAGGTATAATTATCTCGCCTGGGGGGTTAGCTACGAAGCGGAGGCGGTCACGAATATTTTTTGAGGTTATAGCTAGACCTTCTGCCTTACAAGCATATGCCGCCAGGCCGATCACGGCTATCCCATCGTATCCATTAGTAATATAAGGCAGGGCAGGTAGTCTGCCGAAGTATCTAGTGTATTCCCCGACAAAAATGTCATAGGCATCACCCTTGGCCGAGGCAGCTACGGTCCCGTATTGACCCTCCACATTGGGTTCTCCCACCGCCTTAATGAGATCGTAAGATTTGGTGCCATCGCAATAGAGGAAGTTCTTGAAATTGAAGAATTCTATCGCCTCTTTGATATAAACCTTACCATGTTCGGGATAACTGAAAGCACAAATTATGTCTGGCCTGCTTTCCATCGCCTTCCTCAGTTCAGCGGTATAAGACTCTGCCGCCTTCTCATCATGAGGCACCATGGCCAACACCCTGCCACCTCTTTTCTCAAAAGATCTCTTAAACTGTTCAGAAAGACCTTGACCATAGGGATTGTTTACGTAGAGAACAGAGGCAATAATACATCCCAACTCCCTTGCCAGTTTACCGGCGATGACACCCTGGAGAGTATCCGAAGGACATGTCCGGTAGAGGAAATCTTCACCCTGATCCGCCGGGAGGACCGTGATGAGGGGAGAGGTAGATGCTGGTGAGATTTGAACTACCTCGTTGGGTATAGTGACCGATTCAGCAACCGGTATAGTCACCCCGCTGGCCAACGAACCTAAAATCGCCAATACCCTATTTACCTCCACCAATTTTCTGGCGGCATTGGTACCAGGAATGGCTGAGGTTTCACTATCCTCATGGTAGAGTTTCACATCCAGTCCTGCCTCTACCAAATGTTGGCCCGCCAATATGCAACCATTCCTGATGTTGGGACCAAATTCCTTGAGGGGACCGGTGTAGTCAAGTAACGTTCCAATCCTCACCTCTTGAGCCATGGATAGTGCCGAGAAGATGAAAAGGCAACTCCCTAAAATTAATGCCATTAGAAATTTTCTCATATTTTTTCCCCCTTTTTCTATTCTATTAGGAAAATGTCTCTATGTGGAAAGTGCTCATTCCTTAAAACGGTTATAAATCGCTTCACCTCCTCTCTAATTCTAAAATGTTGATTTTAACACTACCAAAAGTTTCCCCTCCTGTCAATATGAATTTTTTTACCACCAATCATTCCCGCGGCTTTTGTTCCATCTCTCCGCCTTCACTTTCTTTCTCCTGCGTCTTCTCATGAAATTTCCTATGTCTTTCTTCATCCCAGAAACGCCATGGTCCACAAGACCATCCCCTCCAGCGATGCCATCGTTTCCCTACTAACATGTCTATGCCAATGAGAATGATTATGATTGGCCAAAATATGGTCCAAAAACCTCTGGTTATTACTCCTAAATTCTTTAGCAAGAAAACCAATCCAATCAACAAGACAATCAGCCCTACTGACATTTTTCACTTCTCCTCTCCAATAATGATTTATTTATTAAACTTTGTGAAATTGTAACATCCATTTTCCCGTAACGTCAAGATATCCACGCAAAATGGTATCCTATATATCCAGACCTAATATTCGGAATGGGTGAGGGCATGGTATTCCTGGATGGATTTGACGGTAATTTCCCCCTTATGGAGAGCCTCAATACCATTAACCGCCGCCTGAGCACCGGAAATGGTTGTGATACAGAGGATATTGTGATTGATGGCTGCCCGCCGAATCTCAAAATCGTCACTGCGCGGCCCCTTCCCTGCCGGGGTATTAATAATTAAATCAATTTCCCCGTTATTGATATGATCCACAATATTGGGCCTACCTTCTATAACTTTCCGCACGGTGGTAATTTCCAGGCCACTTTTCTGTAGGACACTTCCGGTACCTTTAGTGGCATAAATCCGGAATCCCAGATCGGCTAACTTCTTAGCTATGAAGATAATAGCCCGCTTATCCTTATTTTTTACACTAATAAAGACATTCCCCGAAAGGGGAAATTTAACATTACAACTCATCTGCGATTTGGAAAAAGCCCGGCCAAAGTCAGTATCAATACCCATAACTTCACCAGTAGACTTCATCTCCGGTCCCAGAACAGAATCCACCCCTGGAAAACGATTAAAGGGGAAGACTGATTCTTTAACTGCCAGATGCTTTACTTTCACTTCCCGGGTGATACCCAATTCTTCTAAAGTTTTCCCGGTCATTAGCCGGGAGGCTACCTTAGCCCAGGGAACCCCGGTCGCTTTACTCACAAAAGGAACGGTGCGAGAAGCCCGGGGATTAACCTCCAGCACATAAACCACGTCATTTTTAATTGCATACTGTATGTTCATTAATCCTACTACTCGCAGAGCCCGGGCAAGAGCGTAAGTATACTCCCGGATTTTATCCAGAAGGTCATCTCTCAGGGAAAAAGGAGGAAGAACACAGGCACTATCTCCGGAATGGATTCCTGCTTCTTCAATATGCTCCATGATTCCGGCAATAACTGTTCTTCCGGTCCGGTCGGCTACGGCATCCACATCCACTTCTATGGCATCTTCCAGAAATTTATCAATGAGAACGGGATGCAAAGGCGAAACTTTAGTAGCGCTTTTAACATAGGTCTCCAGAGAAGCAGCATCGTAAACAAGCTCCATAGCCCGACCCCCTAATACATAAGAAGGACGGACCAGTACCGGATAACCGATGCGCTGGGCCACCACCAATGCCTCCCCAAAAGACATAGCGGTTCCATTTTCCGGCTGGGGAATATTCAGTTCTCGCAACAGGTCACCAAATCTTTTACGATCTTCAGCAATATCAATACTGTCGGAAGTGGTTCCAATAATTAATCGTCGACCCAAAATTTTCTCCACTTCTCTTTCCAGGGGGACCGCCAATTTGAGCGGAGTTTGACCGCCAAATTGTACGATCATTCCCTCCGGCTTTTCTTTTTCCACAATATTAAGAACGTCTTCCAAAGTGAGCGGTTCAAAGTAAAGGCGATCGGAAGTATCATAATCAGTGCTTACTGTTTCCGGGTTACAGTTAACCATTATTACTTCGTAACCATCTTCCTTGAGAGCAAAAGCACCATGAACACAGCAATAATCAAATTCAATACCCTGACCAATACGGTTAGGACCGCCACCCAAAATCATGATTTTCCTACGAGAGGAGGGAGGAGCTTCGTCCTCCTTTTCATAGGTAGAATAAAGATAAGGGGTATAGGCTTCAAATTCTGCGGCACAGGTATCTACCATCTTGAATACGGCATTAATTTTCAAGCGCTTACGTAAGTTGCGGATGGTAAGTTCATCAGCATCTAAGATATAAGCCAGCTGAAGGTCCGAAAACCCAAATTTTTTAGCCCGAAGTAATAAATCGGGAGGGAATTCCTGCTCCACTCTCTCCCCTATCGAAATTGAAGGATTAGAATCAACCGGTAAACTTTCACCTATCGCGTTTAAAGTGGTTGAAAGTTTTATGCGAGCTGCTTGCTGACGGATTTCTGCTTCTAAGTCGATGATTTCTTTTAAATTAAAAAGAAACCAACGATCAATCCCGGTTAACTCATAAATTTCCTCTATACTCATACCCGCCTGGAGGGCATATTTTAAGTAGAAAATTCGCTCCCAGTTAGGAACCGCTAATTTCTGCTTGATAGTTAACAAATCCGCTCGGGAGTTCTCCCATCTACCATTCCGAAACTCCCATTTCCCATCTTCCCCATCCGCCCCGTCCGACCCCAGACCATAGCGATCAATCTCTAAAGACCTTAGTCCTTTCTGTAATGCCTCCTTGAGGGTGCGACCAATAGCCATCACTTCTCCTACCGATTTCATCTGGGTGGTAAGAGTCTGATCCGCCTCGGGAAACTTTTCAAAGGTCCAACGAGGGATTTTTACTACCACATAATCGATAGTGGGTTCAAAAGAGGCGGGAGTGTAACGAGTTATATCGTTGGGTATTTCGTCCAGAGTATAGCCCACGGCCAGTTTAGCGGCAATTTTGGCAATGGGGAAACCAGTGGCCTTGGAGGCAAGAGCAGAACTGCGAGATACCCGAGGATTCATTTCGATGATCACCATCCGGCCACTTTCAGGCTCCACAGCAAATTGTATGTTAGAACCACCGGTATCCACACCGATTTCTCGCATTACCTTTATTGCTGCATCACGCATCTTCTGGTATTCTCGATCAGTGAGAGTCTGAGCGGGCGCTACCGTAATACTATCTCCGGTATGAATACCCATGGGATCAAAATTTTCGATAGAACAGATGATAACCACATTGTCTTTTAAATCCCGCATTACTTCCAGTTCGTACTCTTTCCAGCCAATAACTGATTCTTCCAGTAATACTTGCCCAATCTGACTGGATTCAATCCCCCGGGCTACCAGTTCTGCCAGATCTTTCCGGTTATAAGCAATTCCTCCACCGGTTCCTCCGAGAGTGAAAGCCGGACGGATAATTAAAGGAAAACCCAGTTTTTCTGCAATTTCATAAGCCTCTTCGACACTGTAAGCCGCTTCACTCCGGGGAAGATCGAGACCGATTTTGCCCATGGCCTCTTTAAAAAGAACTCGATCCTCCGCCTTCCGGATAGCTTCCTGTTTGGCTCCAATTAATTCTACTCCATAGCGATCTAACACTCCGCTTTCCGCCAAAAGAATGGAGACGTTGAGAGCAGTCTGCCCTCCCAGAGTGGGAAGTAAGGCCTGGGGTCTTTCTCTTTCAATAATTTTTGCTACTACCTCGGGAACAAGTGGTTCGATATAAGTGCGATCAGCAAATTCCGGGTCAGTCATGATAGTGGCAGGGTTGCTATTAACCAGAACAATTTCAAAACCTTCTTCTTTCAGCGCCTTACAGGCCTGGGTTCCGGAATAATCAAATTCACAAGCCTGGCTAATGATAATGGGCCCTGAACCAATAATTAATATCTTTTTTAGGTCGGTACGCTTAGGCAAATTACTGCCTACCCCCTATTTAAATCTCGGTTCCCATAATTTTAAACTTTGGCCATTTGCCGGTATTCTTTCATCATCTCAACAAAATGCTCAAAAAGATAGGCGGAATCGTGAGGTCCAGGAGAGGCTTCAGGATGATACTGAACAGAAAAAACAGGTAAATAGAGATGTCTCATCCCTTCCAGAGTCTGATCGTTAAGATTGAGATGAGTTATATCCACCTGTCCCCGAGGAAGAGAGTCGATATCCACCGCAAATCCATGATTCTGAACTGTAATTTCCACCTCCCGGGTCTTTAAATCCATTACCGGATGGTTCCCTCCATGATGACCAAATTTTAACTTGTAGGTTTTTCCTCCCAGAGCCAGCCCCAGAATCTGATGACCAAGACAGATACCAAAGACAGGGACTTTACCCAGCAGAACCCGGGCAGTTTCAATACCGTAGGTTACTGGCTCCGGATCTCCCGGACCATTGGAAAGAAGAACTCCATCGGGCTTCCTCTCTAAAATTTTTCCTGGGGAAGTGAAAGCAGGAACCACAGTCACTTCACATCCCACATCCACCAGCCTTCGCAGAATATTGTATTTTACGCCATAATCTACCACTATTACCCGAAAGGAGAGGGTGCCATCACTCAGATTCTTCTGACCTTCCCCGAGATAGGAGCCCTCCCTCCATCTATATTCATCGTGGCAGGTAACCTCCCTTGCCAGGTCTACTCCTATTACTCCGCGGGACTGCCGGGCTTTCTCTATCAGATGCTGAGAGTCGGTTACCATGGTAGAAATTACCCCTTTCCGGGAGCCGAAATCCCGCAGATGCCGAGTTAAAAAGCGGGTATCAATCCCTTCAATCCCCACAATTCCATGACGACGAAGAAAATCGCCCAGAGTTTCCTCACTCCGCCAGTTGCTGGGATAAGGACTATACTCCCGAACCACAAATCCTTCTACCTGGGGCTTAGCGGATTCATAGTCCTGAGAATTTATTCCGTAATTTCCCATCAGAGGATAGGTCATGGTGACAATCTGTCCCCGGTAAGAAGGATCAGTGAGAATTTCCTGGTAACCCATCATACTGGTATTGAAAACCACTTCTCCGCAAGCTTCTCCCTCGGCTCCAAAAGCCTTTCCTTCTAATATCACTCCGTCTTCCAACGCCAAATAAGCTTTCAATTTTATCATCCTTCCTGTTGGGCGATTACTTTTCCTTCTACCACCACTAAGACCACTCCTCCCTTCAATCTCCAGCCCCGAAAAGGAGTATTACGGCCGCGGGATACAAATTTATCCGGATCTACTACCACTTCCTTTTGAAGATCAATCACGGTAAGATCGGCATCTCCTCCTTCTCCCAACCACCCTTTATGGGAATCGATCTTAAGTATTCGGGCGGGATTGATGGTAGTCTTAGCCAGTACTTCCATCAAACTGAGTATTCCCTTGTCCACCAGTTCCGTCAGAGAAAGAGCGATAGAAGTTTCCAGACCTACAAATCCAAAAGGGGCATCGGGAAATTCTACTGCCTTCTCCCAGGTAGCGTGGGGGGCATGGTCAGAAGCAATAACATCAATGGTCCCATCAGCCAGTCCCTCCTTAATGGCTATCAGATCATCTTCCGTTCGCAGAGGGGGATTCACTTTAAAGTTGGTATCGTATCCCCGCAAACTTTCTTCAGTCAGGCAGAAATAGTGGGGAGCGGTCTCGGCAGTCACCCGCACTCCTCTCCTTTTAGCCCGTCGGATAAGTTCCACCGCTCCCCGGGTGCTGACATGAGCGATATGCAACCATCCTCCGGTCATATCGGCTAAAAGAAGGTTCCGGGCTACCATAATATCCTCCGCCACCCAGGGAATACCCTTTAATCCTAAAACAGTAGAAACATAACCTTCATTCATCACTCCCTCCCGGGTCAAATTCCTGTCTTCACAATGACAAATTACCGGTAAGTCCCACATTCGGGCATACTCCAGCGCCCGGCGCATCAATTCGGAATTCATTACCGGATTCCCATCATCGGAAAGAGCAACTACTCCCGATTCACTGAGCTCCCCGATTTCCGATAATTCGGTCTCCGTCCCCTGTTTAATTATGGAACCGGCTATTAGAACGTTGACTACTCCCTCCTGCCGAGTCTGATTCTGAATGTATTTAACCACCGCGGCGTTATCTACCGGAGGACGGGTATTAGGCATACATACCACGGTAGTAAAACCACCCCGGGCTGCCGCTCGTGTGCCAGTGCCAATGGTCTCTTTGTATTCCTCACCCGGTTCCCGAAGATGAACGTGCATATCTATCAAGCCTGGAGTTACAATTTTCCCGCTGACATCTATTAATTTAGCATCCCGGGAGGAAATTTCGGGAGAAATTTTAACAATTTTACCATCCTGGATTAATATTTCTGCTATCTCATCTCTGCCACTAGCAGGATCGATTAACCTTCCCCCTTTAAGGATTAATCTCTCCACCTTAAACCTCACCCCTGTTGGGGATTAAAATTCTTCCCCACTTTTCCAGGCCGAGAAGTTCGAACTGATTTCTTCTCAAACTCCCGGGAAGTTAGCAAAAGATAAAGTACCGCCATTCTAACCGCTATTCCATTGGTTACCTGGTCGCAGATAACAGAATGGGGACCATCGGCTACCTCATCGGTAATTTCAATTCCCCGGTTCATAGGGCCGGGATGCATTACCAGCACATCATTTCTTGCCAGCCGCAACCTTTCGGCATTGATGCCAAAAAAGTGAATGTACTCGCGGAGAGAAGGAAATAAACCTTTTTCCTGTCTCTCTAACTGAATACGAAGGACATTAATTACATCTACCCCTGCCAGCGCCTCCTCCAAACGATAATAAACTTTTACCCCCATCCTTTCAATCTGCATGGGAATCAGCGTGGGGGCTCCCACTATCCTCACTTCCGCTCCTAACTTGGTCAATCCCCAGATATCGGACCGGGCTACCCGGCTATGAGCAATATCTCCCACAATTGCCACTCTCAAATCAGTAATCCTCCCCTTTTGCTCTCGGATAGTAAATAAATCCAGTAGCCCCTGGGTAGGATGTTCATGCATTCCATCCCCGGCGTTTACCACTGAAGAGCGGAGAAGACCGGCCAGAAAGTGACTGACTCCCGAGGCAGAATGACGTATGATCACCAGATCAGTTCCCATCGCTTCCAGCGTCCGAGCAGTATCCAGTAAACTCTCCCCTTTAACCACACTGCTAGCCGTAGCAGTAATATTAACCAGATCAGCACTTAGACGTTTAGCCGCCAGTTCAAAGGAAGTCCGGGTGCGAGTACTAGGTTCGTAGAAGAGATTCACCACCGTTTTACCACGAAGAGTAGGAACTTTTTTAATCTGCCTTTCTCCAATTTCTTTGAATTTTGCTGCGGTGTCTAAAATAAGTAAAATTTCTTCCGCGGTGAGATATTCCAAGCCTAAAAGATCCTTACTCTTCAAAGCCATGAGAATTTCCTCCTTGGCCGAGTTCCTTCAACTGCAGGACATATTTACGGCGAATGGTTTCGAAAACTGCTCGATATTCCTCAGTTCGGTAATCAGGATAAGTCCATTCCCAGGGAAGAAATTTTTTACCTTGGTAATACAAAGTTATTTCTGCATAAATCCCTTTTCCTAGATATATACGCTGGCGATGATCTTTGGTGCTCGCCAGTATCAGCTTGGCAGCGGAAATATATCCGGGATCAAGGTTTATGCGCCGACTTTTCCCATCGGAGTATAAAAATTTTTTTTCTAATTGATTAGTAAAAATTTTTATTTCCGACAGATACTCGGGGGAAATTAACTCCTGAAAACTTATAAAAATTCGCTGCAAATTTCCTCCCATTTCTGATTGATAGTAATCAGTATGAACGAAAGAAAAAACTGGGCTATGATAATCTACCGTACCCAGTCTCCGACTCAATTCCTTTTCCGCTTCGGCAAACAATTCCCGAAACGCAGAAATCATGCCTACTACTAATTTTACAGGAGATGGACCTTTTATTTCGCCCATAAAAATCCTTTTAAGATTTAATTTTTACTTTTGGCAACGACGACAGAAATTAGTTATTCGCTGATTCGCTCGAACTTCGGAGACTCTTCCTCCACAAACCGGGCAGAGTAATCCTCCTCTACCATGAATTTTCAAAAAATCACGGATTTCCTGGTGAATGTTCTCTTTCATCCGGAAAGATAATTCGGTGATAGCCTCTTTTAATACTTGAGAAATGCTTTGGTATAGTCTTTGGAGTTCTTCTTCACTTAAGCTGAATCGACGCCGAAAAGGATAAATTCTGGCCACAAAAAGAATTTCATCGGCGTAAGCATTACCAATTCCAGCGATAAAGCTCTGATTGATGAGAACACTTTTTATTTCTCCGGGATAGCGTCGAATTCGCTTTTTAAATTGCTCCCAATCCAAGTTCACATCCAGTGCTTCCGGCCCTTGTTGAACAAAACGGGGAATCAAATGGTATTCCTGGTCAGGAATTAGATAAATCATTCCCATCAACCGAGCGTCGAAGTACCGTAATTCTTTCCCATTATCTAGGTAAAATCGAACACAAGTTCTGGTTTTCAATTTTTCCCCGTATTCACACCATTGCAATCTACCGGTTAGCATAAGATGGAAAATTAGTTTTTCTCCTGAATCGAGAGAAAAAATCAAATACTTACCTCTGCGTTCCACACCGTTAAAACTTCTCCCCGGCAGAGCTCTTGCCAGAGTATCCGGTCCGGGATACCTTAAAATCAGTGGTTGCAGAATTTTTACCTGCAGTATCCGGCGATCTAAGAGAACTTGCCGGAGAAAATTTTTTGTAACCTCCAGATCCGGTAGTTCGGGCATATTTATCTTTTTCCTGGAACTAAAATTTAATCATCCCAGAGGCAAAACTTGCCTTTGCCGCCGGCTAAAGACTACTAATTCCCGGTAGCCTACTTCCTGGGCCAGGCATAACGCCTGATCAAAATCTTTACCCACCTCTTCTGGTTGATGAGCATCGGAACCCAGAGTGATGGGAACCCCGTATTCGTAACAAAGTGAAAGTAACTGTCGTTCAGGATAAATTTCCTGAACCGGTTTGCGTAATCCACTGGTGTTTATTTCTACACAGACATCCGCTTTGCGGATAGTAGCTACTGTCTCCCGTAGTAAATCGGTAATATCCTCGGTGGGACGAAAATCAAACTTTTTAATGAGATCCAGATGACTAAGAATATCAAATTCTCCTGAAAGAGAGGCTTCCTGAATCAGATGAAAATATTGCTGATAAACCTTATTTATTTCCCTTTTCCTAAACTCCGATAGATAACGACTCTGATCAAATCCCCAGTCCCCGATGAAATGGACAGAGCCCAGCACATAATCTAATTCCCACTGGGAAAGGATATCTTCTAATTCCTTCTCTTTGTCCGGAATAAAATCGGCTTCCAGACCCAATTTTATCGGTAATTCCGGATAACTATTTTGAATTTGCTTTACTTTCTGGAAGTAAAAAGAAAGTTCTTCCGAAGTCATAGCCAGTTCCCGTTCCCTTTTGTTCTCGGGAAGAAAATAAAGGGGAAGATGATCGGCAAAACCGATTTCTGCCAATCCTTTCTCTTTGGCTACTTTTACATATTCTTCCAGCTCTCCTCGGGCGTGACCGGAGAAATAAGTATGAAGATGATAATCTACCAACATCTTCTGGTTACCAACGCCTCCTTAGCTTATGGACAAATATTTTTATCAATGCCAGACCAAAAATAAATCCTCCTATATGAGCAAACCAGGCTACCCCTCCCGGAACCCGGACAGCAAGAGAGGCTATTCCTTGGAAAAACTGAAGGACAATCCACATTCCCAAAACCATAATGGCTGGCAAACGAACAATGCGGATAAAATATCCCAGAATGATTAGGGTCAAAATCTGCGCATGGGGGTAAAGAATAATATAGCCGCCCAAGATTCCAGCAATAGCTCCACTTGCCCCTATAAGCGGAATCGTAGATTGAGGAGAAAGCAAAATCTGGGTTAATCCGGCAACCGACCCGCAGAGAAGATAAAAAATAAGGAAACGAAGATGCCCCATAGAATCTTCCACATTATTTCCAAAAATCCACAAGTAAAGCATGTTCCCTAGCAGATGTACCCATCCTCCGTGAAGGAACATGGAGGTAAGGAGATTAAATTGAACGGGTAATACACCTAGAGGAGGGATATCAATACCGTGAATAATTTCATAAGGAACGGCTCCCAAGGCATGAACAAATTCGTTGACGCGGTAACCCAGGCTGAGTTCATAAAAGAATATCAGCACATTGATTCCGATGAGGGAAATGGTGACCGCGGGAAATATTTCTGTCGGATTTTCATCTCTCAAGGGGAGCATTTTTTTCTCCTTCCCGGCTCCCATACTCGCCGGGTATCAATAATATGAATTACCCGCCATCCCTTGTCTGCCATGGCCTTACCAATAAACCGACGATGACATCTCCAGGGGAAGCGCTCACAGCAAAGAACTGCTAATTTATGTTGTCCGGATAATTCCTCCAGGGTCTGAATAGCCTGCTGGAACTCATTAGTGCGAGTATATTCCTGATAGCCACCCCTACGGTATCCCCCTAACTCCTTACCCAGATATAAATAATCCCCACCGTTGCTAATGACCAGTTCCGCCAGTTTCTCCTGCCGGAAGTGAGCGAACCGGCTGGCAGGAAATCTCCTGACATCCACAATCATTTCCAACTGATAATGATTGAGAATCTCCAGAAATTCTTCCTCCGTCCGGTTACTGGTCCCCAGAGTATAAAATACAGCTCGGGGATTATTAAATTCCCTATTTCCCATTTCCTTCTGGGAAAATTTAGCTCTGGTTAGCAGATAATTCGCCTGTTTCCATGCGCTCGTAAATTACTACACTATCTTCACCATCGCATTCTTGGAGCCTCACCTTTACTACCTCTCGTCGGGAAGTAGGAATATTTTTACCCACATAATCAGCTCGAATAGGTAGTTCCCGGTGACCACGATCGATGAGTACTGCCAGTTGTATGATAGACGGCCTTCCAAAATCCATGAGTTCATCCAGAGCAGCCCGGACACTCCGGCCAGTAAATAGCACATCGTCCACCAGAACTATATTTTTCCCGGTAATGTCAAAAGGAATTTCTGTTTTCCTTACCATGTGTGGTAAAGCAAGATCAACATCATCCCGGTAAAGGGTAATATCAAGCATTCCTACCGGAATATCTTTTTGTTCAATTTCTTGGATTTTTCGAGCCATTCTCTGAGCAAGAAAAACTCCTCGCGTTTGAATTCCAATCAGAATCAGATTTTCTGTTCCCCGGTTTTTCTCGAGAATCTCATGAGCAATTCTGGCGGCTGCTCTTCGAATTTCCATTTCGTTCATTACATGAGCTTTTTCCCTTAAATTCTCCATTAAATTCTTCCTTAAAAAAATGCCCTCTTCTGTTTACACAGTAAGAGGGCATTGAATTTCTAATGTCCCTTACTAGTCTCACAGAACTAGTTTAAAGGTATCTATTTAATTTTAAAAATTATAAAATTTTTCTCGGCAATTGTCAAGTCTGCTAAGGAAAAGATCATTTATTTTTGGTGTTAGCTAATCGTCCGCAAGAAGAGCGCAATTGAGCCATTGCTTCCCGACAGCTATTCCCTAAAAAAAGAATATCCACATTAAGGGCAAGAAACTGGAACCCTTGCTCAATACGATCTCTTACCTCTTGCACCGAAGATACATGAAGACCAACAGGAATCTTTGCTTTCTGTGCCTGAGTAAATACCCGCTCAATAGCTTCCAGAACTCGAGGATGCTGCCATTCACCTAGATATCCCAAGGACCCGGAAAGATCGGCGGGACCTATAAAAAGCACATCTATTCCTGGGATAGCAACTATTTCTGAGATGCAATTTACTGCTTCCAGGCTTTCAATCTGAACTACTACCATCACTTCTTCATTAGCAGAAAGCAGATACTCTCGGAATTCTTCTCCGTATCCCTGGGCCCGGGCAATACCAATTCCCCGGATGCCCTTTGGAGGATACTTTGCTGCCCGGACAGCGGCTTCCGCTTCCTTACCGGACCCCACCAAAGGGACTACTACCCCGCATGCTCCAGTATCCAGAGCCCGCTTGATTAAAACGGGATCATTTCCCGCCACCCGGATGAGTGCTACCGTATCGGTAGCACTCATTGCCTGAATGTGAGCCTGGGCAACTTCTGTATCCATAACTCCATGTTCGGTATCAATTGCTAACCAGTCAAATCCTGCCCGGGCCATAATTTCGCTGACCGATGGGGAACTGAGAGTCACCCAGCTACCCACCACTGCCTTACCTTCCTTCAAAGCTTTTTTCACCCAATTCCTTATCGTAATTATCCCTCCTTCCCCTCATCGTTTAACTGCTCCTTATTGGAAATACCCGCCAGAATTTCTATCGCCGCCGATAGATCTGCTGGCAAAGGAGCCTGAAATTCTACGTATTCTCCTGTGGCAGGATGTTTAAACCCCAGAATTTGCGCATGCAATGCCTGACGAGATAAATTTATTCTTGGTGATTTCCCCTCCTTAGTCCCTCCATAAACTCGATCACCTACCACCGGGTATCCCAGAAAAGCCAAATGGACCCTAATTTGATGTGTTCTTCCGGTCTCCGGAATTACTTCCAGCAAGGTATATCCAGTAAATCTCTCCCTTACCCGATAACGAGTGATCGCCAGACGGCCCTTCCCTCCCCTCACCGCCATCTTTTTACGATTTCGAAGATGTCGACCCACGGGGGCCACAATTTCTCCTTCTTCCAAGAGTACTTTCCCCCGCACCAGAGCAAGATATTTTTTCTTCACCATTCTGCTCTGCATCTGAGCTACTAAATTTCGGTGAGCATCGTTAGTCTTGGCAACCACCATTACCCCGGAAGTATCTTTGTCTAGACGATGAACTATGCCTGGTCGCAACTCTCCCCCTATCTGGGAGAGATTCCGGGTATGATAAAGCAAAGCATTAACCAGGGTCCCCGAATAAACACCGGAGGCCGGATGGGTAATTATTCCGGTAGGTTTGTTAATCACCAGAATATGCTCATCCTCATAAAGGATCTCCAAGGGAATGTTTTCTGGTTCTACCCCGGGGGAAACCGGAGCCGGTAATTCGATAACAATTTCATCTCCTGGAGATATCAGATGGTGCGCTTTGACGTTTCTTCCATTTAGCCAAACCTTTCCCAATTTAATCTGCTTTTGAATTTGCGCCCGGGAAAAGGAAGGAAATTTCTGGCTGAGGAAAACATCCAAACGGCAGACTGTTTCTTGGACAGATACCAGAATGCGTCTTGACTTTGTCAACTCATCCGGCATAAATTTTATCCCGGTAATTAACCGCCGGGAGACCGGTGTAACCACCATAACATAAATGCTGAGAAAGGAATTAACAAAAGAGAAATAAACTGAGAAGTGGATAGAGTAAGAATAAAACCTCTGGCAATATCTCCCCGAAAAAACTCCAGGAAAAATCTAGTTCCGGCATAAATTATGGCTAGTAACCAGAAAACTTCTCCGTCAAATCGTCGCCGGGGATAGACTATGATCAGTATTACAAAAATTAAAAAATCCCCCATTGAATGATAAATTTGAGTAGGATGTAAAGGAATACCCCGCAGTTCAGGCGGGACCAGTGATTGAGGATTCTCGAAAGTCACTCCCCAAGGTAAAGTGGTGGGCTTCCCGTAGCAACAACCCGCTAGAAAACATCCCAGTCTCCCCACTGCCTTACCTAATATGATAGAAGGAGCAATAATGTCGGCTATCTTCCACACCGGAAGGCCTTTTCGCTTTAAATACCAGACTCCGAACAAGATAGCGACAATGAATCCTCCGTAGAAAACTAGCCCTCCCCTCGGCAGAAAAAGAATTTCCCGCGGATTATTTAGATAATAGGAAAAATTTACCATAATTTCCAGAACCCGGGCCCCCGCTAAACCGGTGATTAGGAGAATAAAACTTAGATTAATAATAATATCCGGCTTTATGCCTTCTTTCCGGGCACGTCGAACCGCCAGATAAAGTGCCAGTAAAAATCCGAGGACCAGCATGGTTCCGTAAGATTTAATGGATAAAAGGCCAATTTGCAAGAGTACCGGATGCATCCTACCTTCCCTTTCTAACCAATAAAATTTCACTCAAGAAAATTATTACCGCCACCGAAACTGCTAGATCGGCTAAATTGAATACTGGCCAGATACGAAAATCAAGGAAATCAACCACATATCCCCACCGGAGACGATCCCCCAGATTCCCTGCTACCCCGGCAATTAGTAATCCCAGAGCCCATCTCCATCGAAGATAACCCTCCCGGAAGATGCCGACCAGCCCGAAAATAATTAATCCCAGGGAAACTCCTACCAGTATTCCATTAAAAACGGGAGATTTACCAGTCAAAAAACCAAACAGTACTCCAGGATTCTGAACGTAAGTAATATGGAAAATTTTCTGGATAACCGGATAAGATTCACCAGGGCTTAGCTGTCTCCGGATTAACCATTTCAAACTCTGATCCAGTGCTAAAACCGCTGCGGTAATAAGTAAGATACCCGATCTTTTCACAATTCCTTAAATTTTTAGTTCTGCCAATATTTTGACACAACGAGCACAGAGCTGGGGATGAGAAATATTCTGGCCCACAGTGGATGAGTAATTCCAACAACGAATGCATTTCTCCCCCTGGGCTTTTCTCACCCCAATTTTTAAATTTGGCACTTCTCGAAATATAGTATCCGTCTCTTTCACAGGAAGGAGATTTACCTCGGAAACAATAAAAATGGCAGGCAAATCTTTCCGATAGGATTTCAGAAGTTGGACGAGGGTAGGATCCCGGGGATATAAATTCACTGCTGCTTCTAAAAAACTACCAATTATTTTCTCTTTCCGGGCAATCTCTAATACCTTATAAACTTCTCCCCGGACTTCCAGCAGTTTTTCCCATCGGGAAATTAACTCCTTATCCATCCATTCCTGCTGCACCTGAGGCCAGGAAGCAAGATGAACGCTTTCCAGCTCTTTCTTTCCCGGGATAAACTGCCATACTTCTTCGGCGGTAAATGTCAGAACAGGGGCTATCAATCGGGATAGGGTAAGTATAATCTCCCAGAGCACAGTCTGCGCCGCTCTCCGGAAAGGAGATTTTGCCGGGAGAATATAAAGGCGATCTTTCAGTACATCGAGGTAAAATGTGCTCATCTGAAGCACACAGAAATTATGAATAGCGTGGTAAACCAGATGTAAATCCCAATTTTCATAATTTTCGGTTACCCTAGAAATTAAAATCTGCAATTGCGCCAGTGCCCAGCGATCAATTTCGGTAAGAGATGAATAAGGAAGCATATCTCGGGCAGGATCAAAATCATTAAGGTTAGCCAAACAAAAACGTAGCGTATTACGAATCTTACGATAAACTTCACCTAGTTGCAGGAATATATTTTCTGAAGCCCGAATATCCTCACGGAAGTCAGAAGATACTGCCCAAAGACGAAGAATATCCGCACCGTGCTGGACCCAGATCTGCTCCGGTTCTATAACATTACCCCGGGATTTATGCATCTCTTTTCCGGCAGCGTCCAAGACCCAGCCAGTTGTTAAAACTGCTCGGTAGGGAGCCTCATCATAAACTGCGGTAGCGGTAAGAAGAGAGCTCTGAAACCATCCTCGATGCTGATCGCTTCCCTCCAGATAAATATCCGCTGGCCAACATAAATCACCGCGGGTACGCAGAACAGCATCATGACTGGAACCGGATTCTAGCCAGACATCCATAATATCTTTTTCTTTCCGGAATTCTTTCCCTCCACAATAGGGACAGGAAAAGCTCGCCGGAAGAATTTCTTTCGCCGAACAGGTAAACCAGATATCAGAGCCTTCACGGGAGAAAAGTTCGGTCACCGCTCGGATAGTGTTTTCATTAATTACTGTCTTTTCACAATGCCGGCAATAAAAAACGGGAAGGGGAATCCCCCATGCTCGCTGGCGGGAAATACACCAATCCGGACGCTGGGCTACCATACCAGCAATCCGGTTTTCACCCCAGGTAGGAGACCATTTAACCTCTTTAATCTTACGCAGTGTTCTTTCCCGCAGATTCCGGTGATCTACATTGATAAACCACTGCTCAGTAGCGCGGAAAATGACAGAATTATGACAGCGCCAACAATGGGGATAGGAATGGGATATGGTTTCTGCCCTAAGAAGTTTTCCTTCTTCTTTTAATTTTTCCAGAATTTTTTCATCTGCTTTCTGATAAAACAGACCGGCAAAGGGACCGGCCTCAGCAGTAAAGATTCCCTGTTCATTAATAGGCATAATTACTGGAAGTTGATAGTTTTTCCCCACCATATAATCTTCTAATCCGTGACCGGGAGCAGTATGCACACATCCTGTACCCTGATCCAGGGTCACATGATCTCCCAGAACTACCAGCGATTCTCTATCAATGAAAGGATGAGAACACTTCAGACCTTCCAAATTACGTCCCGGAATCTTTGCTACTACCTGGTAATCATCAAAACCGAGTTTTTCAGCAGTAGCCCGCAGAAGGAGTTCGGCTAAAATATAAATTTCCCCTTTGTTTTTCACAGCGGTATAAGAAAAATGGGGATTCACCGCAATAGCTACATTAGCCGGCAATGTCCAGGGAGTAGTAGTCCAGACAAGAAAACTCTTTCCTTCCGGCAGATTAGACAGACCAGGAATTTTCTTTCCCGCAAAATCTATCAGCGGAAACTTCACATAGATGGAAAAAGAGGGTTCATCCGCATATTCAATTTCGGCTTCCGCCAAAGCGGTCTCACAGTGAGGACACCAGTGAATGGGACGTAATCCTTTATAGATATAGCCATCCAAAGCCAATTTCCCAAAAATTTCTACTACCCGAACTTCATATCGTGAATCCAATGTAAGATAAGGATTATCCCAGTCCCCCAATACCCCCAATCGTCGAAACTGGTCCCTTTGAACGTCCACGTATTTTAAAGCATATTGCTTACAACGGCGGCGGACTTCCATTATCCCTAGACTTCGAAAATTTTCCCCCAACTCTCGCAGCACCTGAGTTTCAATGGGAAGTCCGTGGGTATCCCATCCCGGCACAAAAGGGGTATGGTATCCCTGCATCGTCTTGAACTTTACCAGAATATCTTTCAGAATCTTATTGAAAGCCGTTCCCAGATGAATTTTGGCCGTGGGATAAGGTGGTCCATCATGAAGAGTAAATTTCTCTCTTCCTTGATTCCGAATCAGAACTTTCTTATCCAGATTTATTTTCTGCCAGTAATTAAGAATTTCCAATTCCTTCTGAGGGAGATTAGCCTTCATAGGAAAAAGAGTGTGGGGCAAATGCAGAGTTTTACTATAATCCATAATCACCTCGTAGTCCAATAAATTAAAATTCTTTCACGAATTTAGCACATTCATTTCTCTCCTGTCAAGGGCTCGCCATGAGAGGCAATTAATCACTTAATTAAATCGTGCCCCTTGTAAAGAGGAAAATTTCGTGTTATGTTCTTATTTGATGAGAGTCCCCCGCAACTCCTCCCAGTATTATCGTTACACTCGCAGAAAATGGATTAAGATTTTTTTAGTCCTCCTGACAGTAGGGATTTTTATCTATCCTATACGTCATTCCCTGATCATTAATTTTTACCTATACCTGGGGAAAAAACAAATAGGTAATGGAGAATACACCCGGGCTCTTAATACTTTTCAAAAGACCGTTACGATAAATCCCCGGCACGCATTAGCTCATGATGCCTTGGGTATGGCCTATTCCTATCTGGGAAAAAGGGAAGAAGCGGAAAAAGAATATCAGAATGCTCTCCAGCTAGGGATAAAGTACCAACGCTGGTTCGATCATATCCAATCTGGTGATCAACTTCTAGCTCGAGGGAAATACCTTTCTGCTCAGGTGGAATATCGCCACGCTTCTCGATTACAGAAAAATCGAGCCTCTGCCTACTTTGGATTGGGAGCTACCTATCATGCCCTGGGAGACTTCCCGCAGGCCATAAACCAGTACCGAAAGAGTCTAACTCTGGACCCCAACTTTGCCACTGCCCAACAGCTTCTGGAAGTGGCAGTGCAGGAAAGAAAGCGGGGAATAACTCATTATCTTTTTGATTGTAATGGGGAGGTTCTGGGTAGCCGCATCCACCGGCAATCCCAATATTACTATCCTTATGGCTCCATCACTGCTCATCCGCTGGGATTTTCTCATCCGGAGCTGGGAAGTATGGGACTGGGAAAAAAAATATCGGATCTCCGGATGGGTAATAAAATTTATCTCACTCTGGACTGTCACTTACAGGTAGTGGCTAGCCGCGCTCTGGGCTGGTATCGAGGAGCGATCATCATTCTTAATCCCCAAACTGGCGAAATTTTGGCTTTAGTAAGTCAGCCTGGTTTCAATCCTAATCGCCTAAAAAGAGATTGGAAAAAAATTCAAAATCACCCTCATAAACCTTTGCTTAATCGGGTACTGGAAAAGACCTACTGCCCGGGATCCCTGGCCCACATAGTTACCCTAGCGGCAGCGCTGGAAGAGGAGAAAGTGCTTTCGGAAATATTCCCTTTCCAGTGTCGAGGACGGTTAGAGGAAGAAGATATGCAAGAGGGGAGAATCCACGGGAAAATTGAAAGCCTGGAAGAAGCATTCCAGGAGGCCTGCAGTCTGGCCTTTGCTCGCACCGGTATCCACCTCGGAGCACATTTAATTTCAGAATATACTGAGCGTCTGGGATGGGGACCTGAAATATGGGAAAGCGAGAAAGAATTCCCCTTGCCGGTAATTTCCGGTTCTATTCCTTTTCTTCCTAAAGAAAATACTACCCTTCTTGCTCGAACTGCTGGAGGAATGGAAGACCAGTGCCAGATAACCCCACTAACCGGTGCCCTCACTGCTGCTGTTATCGCCAATAATGGTTTACTGATGAAACCTTACCTGATTAAGGAAATTAAGAATATTACCGGCCAAACTTTTCAGGCAGAAAATCCCCGGGTATTAAAGCGAGTGTTGAAACCAGAAACTGCTCTGCGGATAAAAGAACTCATGGTCGCTACCGTGGATTCCGGAATTGCTCGCCTGGCCAAGACAAAAAAAGTAACCATAGCAGGGCGGACAGCAACCGTAAAAAGTGGGGAAAATGAAATCGCGGGCTGGTTTATTGGATTTGCTCCTGCCGAGAAACCAACTATTGCTTTTGCCATTGTGGTGGAGAGAGGTTCCGGGCCCTATACTGCCGCCGCTATTGCCCGCAAAATTGTAGAGACAATTCTTTAATTCCAGGACTCATTGCGAAGAGGTGGAGGATTTTTTAGGAAGACCTCCACCTCTTCCCGCATGGGTAATGAAGGCTGGGCTCCCAAACGAGTAACGGAGATGGCAGCCACGGCGTGAGCATATTCAATGGCGGAGATTAAAGACTTACCCTCGGCCAGGGCAAAGGTGAGACCTCCCGTGAAAGCATCACCGGCAGCAGTAGTATCTACCGCTTCCACCTGGTAGGCGGGAATTATTCCTACCTCGTGGTCAGTCAGGTAAAGAGCTCCCCGGATTCCTAAAGTTATAATTACTTTTTTCACACCTTTCTGATGAATAATCTCTGCTGCTCTCTTAACCGAGGTAAAATCCTTAATTTCAATCCCGGTGAGCAAACCGGCTTCTTTCTCATTAGGAGTCATAACATCCACTGCAAAAAGAGCAGGATTTATAAGCTTACGCGCCGGTGCGGGATTCACCACTCTCATCACTCCTGCTTTTCTAGCCAGCTTGAGTGCCCATTCGATGCTTTCCAATGGAATTTCCCATTGCACTACTAATGCTTGAGCGCGGGAAATTACGGAATAGGCCTTCTCTACATCCTGGGGTGAAAGTCGCATGTTAGCTCCCGGGGCAACCACGATGGTATTTTCTCCCTGCTCTTCCACAATAATCAAAGCTACTCCGGAAGGAGCTTCCTCTTCCTGGACTACGAATTGGGTATTGACTCCTTCTTTCTCCAGATTACTCAGTGAATTATCTCCAAAAAGATCTTTCCCAACCCGTGCCACTAGATAGACTTCTGCCCCCAATTTGGACATGGCTACCGCCTGATTAGCTCCTTTACCACCAGGCACCATAACTAAATCGCCACCCAGCACGGTTTCTCCCCTTTGTGGCATACGGGAAGTTTTCACCACTAAGTCAGTATTGGAACTTCCCACCACCACTATGGAGGGTCTATTCATAAAATTCCCTTCTTAACCCAATCCCTCTCGGGAAATTCATCGGTAGGAAAAATTTCAGACAGAATAAGGCCTTTGCAGACGTCTTTGTTGTTCTAAATAATTGTTTACGAAAGTTTTGATTACCTTTTCCACTTCTTTTTTCTTACAGTCGAGGGGAAGATTAGCCAGATTATACTGACGGGGAGCTCCCATACTATAAGTCTCTTCCTCCAATACCTCGATATAATTCTTATCCCGAACCGGATCGTATCGTAAAGAAAAGACTAAACGCAAAGTTTCATACTCTAATGAAAGAGTAAGATCTCCCTCAGAGATCTTGGGATAGCCCGATTGGGAAAAGGAAAAAGCTTTCTGGGCATTTTTAATACCAGGAAGAACCTTATGTTTAAAGATGATAACTTCATTTCTGGGCACCCAAATCGCCTCCTAGATTATCAAGATCTTATCTCCTAATTAAGCAATTTTGGCGCCGCTCGTTTCTCAATCAAATTATAACACATTTTTACATATTTATATCATTCCTTAGTTGAGGCGCGTGCTTGAAGCAGATTTTGATTGTATGCTATACTAACGCTGGGAGATGTAAGGATATGGGGAGAATTACCTTCGGAACCGATGGTTGGCGAGCAGTAATCGCCGAGGATTTTACCGTTGAGAATGTTCAAATTGTGGCTCAGGCAGTAGCCGATTATCTAAAGTGTCAGCCTTTTAATTCCCTTTTAACAGTAGTGGGATATGATGCTCGCTTTCTCTCGGAAAAATTTGCCGAAACTGTTGCTTCAGTATTGGCGGCCAATGATATACCGGTTATCCTGACCCCAGAAATAACTCCCACACCAGTAATTTCCTTTGCCATAAAAGAAAAAAAGGCTGCCGGAGCAATAATCATAACTGCTAGTCATAATCCTCCCCAGTATAATGGAATAAAATTTAAAGCCCATTATGCTGGTTCGGCCGACGAAAACATCACTCGCGAAATTGAAAATTTTCTTTACCGGAATGCGGTAGCCAGTTATTCTCTGGAAAACGCTCTCCGAGAAGGAAAAGTACAGATAGAAGATCTATCACCGAAATATTTTTCCTTTATCCGCTCCTATGTGGAGATGGAACAAATACGGCAATTAAAAGAAAAGATAGTGGTTGATCCCATGTACGGAACCACCGGTAACTACTTTGCCCGACTTCTACCAGGAAATTGCCTGATCCTGATCCACAACGCTCGCAATCCTTATTTTGGCGGATTAAATCCCGAACCTATACCTCCTCATCTGGATGCTCTGGCGGAAAAAGTCCGGCAGGAGAAAGCCACCATCGGAATTGCCACTGATGGCGACGGTGACCGTATAGGGGTAGTTGATGAAACTGGTAGCTATTTAACTCCCCATCAGGTTTTTGGTCTGCTCTTACTACATTTGCTGCGTCACCGAAAATGGAAAGGAGCAGTGGTTAAAACCGTATCCACCACCATGTTAGTCGATCGAATTTCACGCCAATACGGATTAAAACTTTATATTACCCCGGTAGGCTTTAAACATATATGCCAACTTATGCTCCAGGAAGACATTTTGTTAGGAGGAGAAGAAAGTGGGGGACTGGGATTTAAGGCCTATATTCCAGAGCGAGATGGAATCTTATCCGCTCTTCTCTTGCTGGAAATGATTGCTGTCAGAAACAAAACCGTAGGACAAATTTTACAAGAAGTAGAAGAGGAATTCGGCAGATTTCGCTATCGCCGAGTGGATCTTTATTATCCAGAAGAAAAAAGGGATTGCCTGATTCCAGAAATTTCCTCCTCCCCACCCGGGAAACTGGCCCAGAAAACTGTAAAAAATATCGATTATACTGACGGAATAAAATTTCTGCTGGATAATGATAGCTGGCTTTTAATTCGGCCTTCGGGAACCGAACCACTGGTAAGGATTTATGCCGAAGCAGAAAGTGAAGAAGAAGTAGCGCATTTAGTTAGCGAAGGAAAGAATTTAGTTTTAAGCATCTAAAAGAGGAAAATTGTCTGACAATTATTTTATTGGGGTGGATTTAGGCGGAACCAATATTGTTTCCGCCCTGGTTACTGCGGAGGGAAAATTATTGATCCGAGATCGACGTCCTACTCATGCCCGAAAGGGAAAAGAATTTGTACTCCAGCAGATTAAAGAAAGCATAAGGACCATTTTTGCGGAATCGCAGTTACCAGCGGGGAAAATAGTCGCTATTGGGATTGGTTCCCCGGGACCACTTAATACCCGAACCGGAGTAGTAATTTCTCCTTCCAATCTCCCTGGATGGTATAATGTGCCATTAAAAGAAATTATTCAACGGGAATTTTCGCTACCGGTTTACCTAGACAACGATGCCAATGCTGCTGCCCAAGGAGAAAAATGGTTGGGAGCCGGGTGGCAGGTAAATGACCTCGTCTGTCTTACTCTGGGAACCGGGGTAGGGGGAGGTATAATTCTGGGAGGGAAAATCTTCCGGGGAATTGATGATACCGGCGGTGAGATTGGACATATGATTCTGGTTCCTAATGGACGAAGATGTAATTGCGGAAATATGGGCTGCTTGGAAGCCTACGCTTCGGCCACCGCCATAGTGGAACGTACCTACGAATTTCTGCAGGCGGGAAAGAATAGTTCCCTCCAAAAAGCGATCGCGCAAGGAGGAGAATTCTCCGCTTCTCTAATTTATGAGCATGCCCTTCAAGGTGACACTCTTTCCTGCCAGATAATGGAAGAAACGGGACGTTATCTGGGAATTGCTATCGCATCTCTGGTTAATATCCTC
>Ga0315310_10000423_pt1 | contig 27143 bp, 29 predicted proteins | sample TDP5_MG_FD_203630 | JGI IMG/M metagenome (GOLD analysis project Ga0315310, IMG submission 203630) | Freshwater sediment microbial communities from Lake Towuti, South Sulawesi, Indonesia - TDP5 | ecosystem: Environmental > Aquatic > Freshwater > Lake > Sediment | place: Indonesia: South Sulawesi...
TCGATTACTCCTCAGCTGGAAACTACGGTGGAATATTCGACATTCACAGAAGGGACTGGTCAGAAGAGATGATGGATGAGATGGGCATACCTCGCAGCTTCTTCCCCGAAGAGATCGTCGAGTCCAAAGCGGTTATCGGTGAGATAACCGAGGAAGCCAGCAAATTGTGTGGTTTAAGAAAGGGAACACCAGTCTGCTCTGGGGGTGTAGATGCCCCTGTGGCTGCTTTAAGCTTGGCGTGCCTAGGAGATGGTGAGCACTCGGCGATGGTGGGCACTTCAACGTGTTGGAGCGTCATCCAAGACGAATTGAGGCTGACCCCTAAACTCATTAGTTATCCTCATGTGGCTTACGATAGGGAGAAGCTTTACACATTTGGGGGTTCGGCTACTTCTGGGGGAATGCTAAGATGGTTCAGGGATCAGTTTGGACAGATCGAGGTATCACTCGGAAAGCAAGTAGGGCTCAGTCCCTACAAAATTCTGGACCTTGAAGCGGAAAAGATTCCGGCGGGATCTGAGGGATTAATCGTTCTTCCATACTTTATGGGTGAGAGAACTCCGATATGGAACCCCTACGCTAAGGGGCTCATCATCGGCTTGACCTTGAACCATACGAGAGCCCACATATTCAGGGCTCTGATGGAAAGCGCTGCTTACGCACTTCGCCACAACGTCGAAACAGCGAGATCTAATAATATTCCGCTCAGCCCAAAGATGGGTCTCGTGGACGGCGGAGCCAAGTCACGTCTCTGGAGAAAAATATTCGCCGACATCACCAAGTATCCGCAGGTCTACGTGGCTGAGAGCCCCGGTACACCACTTGGGGACGCCCTTCTGAGTGGAGTGGGAACAGGAGTCATCAAAGGATACGAAGTAATCAGAGACTGGATTAAAGCGGCTGAAGTTCAGGAACCGGACCCGCAGACCTCTAAAGTCTACGACAACTACTATGAGCGTTACTTGAGACTCTACGAGCGGAACAAGGAGAGCTACAAGGAGCTGTACAACATAACCTAAGGGGGTGAAAACCTTGGTTGAAGAAGATCTACGAGAGGAACTCTGCAAGATAGGCAGAAGACTCTACGATAGGCATCTAACAAGCGGCGCTGGAGGAAGCATAAGCGTCAGAACCCCAAACGGAGAAGAAGTCTTTATCAAGCCGAGCGGCTTCTCCCTAGCTGACTTGCTGCCCATACATGTGGTCAAAGTAAACCTGAAGGGGAAGGTTCTCGAAGGGAGATATCCGCCTTCAACAGATGCCCCTTGGCATCTGATGATCTACGAGAGTAGACCGGAAGTTAAGGCCATAGTGCACGCGCACCCGCCCGTCTGCGGAGGATTCGCCTGCGCGGGTGTTTCCTTAGATATCCCAACCTTCACCGAGGTCATAATTCAAGTCGGAAAGATTCCCCTAATGGAATACGCAACACCTACAACAATGGATTACGCCAAGTTGGTCGCCCAATCCATCATGGAAACGGATGCTTTGCTCATGAAGAACCACGGCACCATTACCCTGGGCGCAAACCTTGAACAAGCCTTTCAGAGGACGGAACTATTGGAAGACTTCGCAAAATTGGTCCTCGTCGCGAAGCTCTTAGGCGGTCCAAAGGAGCTCCCGCCAGAAGAGGCACATAAGCTAAGAACACTTGAGAGTGAAAGGTGGAGAATGAAGATAGCAGAAGAACTCTACAAGTAAGTATTGAAATAATTTTTCGGTCATAGGAACGACCCCTCGCAAATGTCATCCTTAGGGTGGAGATTCAGAAGATGCTAGATAATTCACTGGCAGTATCTCGGACTTTGTCCCTTAAACCCATCAAACGCTTTGCCTCGGAAAATTCTAATATCGAAACCACGACCCCAAGTACGCTCGTCATTTCTCACTTCTCCCTCTGCATACCTTGTCAAGGACTTGAAAGGGTACACATTCTAATAGGCTCACAATTCCTTTACCAATAGAAAGGCATCTCCGGTTCCTTTTCTCCAGAACTCTTCCAGATACTTGGCAAACTTGAACCCATTCTTTGAGGCAAAGTTTATCATACTCAGATTTTTGACCGCGGTATGCATGAACAGGAGACGAATCCCATTCTCTCTCCCCCTTTCTTCCGCCTTTCGAAGCAGTTCCCTGCCGACACCTTTGTCCTGAAAATCTGGATGTACATCAAACCAATCAATACCAACCGCTTCCTGCTCAAAAGCCTCACCCTTATGCCCCCAGACTTTGGTAAATCCCATCAGCATAAAACCCACAGCTCTTCCTTCAACGTCAGCCACCCAGATCTCTTCTCATTCTCCTTTATCCGTTCAACAGCCATCCTGACATTTTGCCTAGCCTCCCTGATATCTTCACAAGGGAAGGTCTTCAAAAGAGTTTCAGCATAGCCATCAAAGTCCTTATCCACGTAAGGGCGGATCGTGCACGAAGCAACACTCTCTTTCAATGAGTCTGCCTGCACCTATACAGACCCCCAGTTTTCGGCCGACATACACGATAATTCGTTATCGCTACATCAATTCTTATATGCTCTTGTTCCTTTAATCTCTAACAAACGTACACCAGTGAGTCAAATGACTGAGAAGGGCAAGTTGATCATTTTCATGGGTTCGAAGAGTGATCTTCCTTTCGCGAAAAAGATAGGAGACTTTCTGGTTCTAGAGGGCTTCTCTCCAAGCTGTGAGTATTATGTGGCTTCAGCTCATAAGACCCCAGATCTTCTGATTAGAAAGACGGAGGAATGTGAGAGGTCTGGCGATCACCTGGTATACATCACGGTTGCAGGCTTATCCGACGCGCTTTCGGGGGTTGTAGCTGGATCTACGAGACACCCTGTGATTGCGTGTCCACCCGATTCTGAGAAGTTTGGATGGTCAAAGGTCTTTTCTTCTATCATCACTCCGACTGGTGTTCCTGTTTTGTTTACCTCGAAACCGGAGAATGCTGCTCTTGCTGCGGTTAGGATTCTGGCGTTGGCAGATCCTTCTCTATACGAAGAGATTGAGAGGTATAGGTGCAAGAAGAAAGAAGAGGTTATTAAAGCCAACGAAGAGATCTAGAACATGAGGGGCAAAATTGGATACTGACATCGTCTTGGAGACGAATCCTTCTCTTCCGTTGTTTAAGAGGGGCAAAGTGAGAGATGTTTACGACCTCGGTGACAGGTTGATGATTGTCTCCACAGACAGAATCTCAGCGTTCGATGTTGTTTTGCCGAACGGAATCCCTCACAAGGGCGAAGCCTTGAATAGGCTTTCAGTTTACTGGTTCAACGAGACTAAAGGCATTGTACAAAATCATGTTCTAGATGTTGTGGACCCGAGAACCGTTCTAGTCAAGAAGGCTACGCCGGTAAAGGTTGAATTCGTTGTCAGAGGTTACATATATGGTTCAGCCTGGGAAAGGTACAGGGCTGGGGAAGATGTCTGCGGGATTAGGTTGCCCCTGGGACTGAGTAAGGCCGAGAAGCTGCCGCAGCCGATCTTGACCCCGACGACAAAGGCTGAGGTTGGACATGACATCGAATTAACGAGCAAAGATGCCGTTGGGATAGTCGGGCGAGACACCTTTAGTGAGATTGAGGAGGCCTGTTTCAAGATTTACGATTTAGGATCTGGAAAAGCTGAGTCGAATGGCATACTAATTGCAGATACAAAGTTTGAGTTCGGCATATTTGAAGACGAAGTCATTCTTATTGATGAATTGTTGACGCCTGATTCTTCCCGATTTTGGCCGAAGGAAAGATACCTGGTGGGGAAGGATCAGTTCAGCTTTGATAAGCAGCATGTCAGAGATTATTTGATATCCATCGGTTGGAATAGGCAGCCCCCAGCTCCTAGGCTACCGGAAAGCATCGTCTTGGAAACATCGAGAAAATATATTGAAGCCTACGAAAGACTGACCGGAAGGAAGTTCAGCTCTTCCCCAGAAAACAACCTTCAGTGATTTCGAAATGAGATCAAAATACGCTGAGTCTGGTGTTGATGTTAGAAAAAGAGGAATCGAAGTCTTTAAGAAGTCATTGAGTAACCTGTTCCCGAGAGCCTTCTGTGTCGTCACTAGAGATCCCGGTTCTCCGGATTATGGTCTTGTGACGCATACCGATAGCGCTGGAAGCAAGCCCGTCCAATCTTACCTTCACTGGAAGGAGACTGGGGACGCTGAATGGTTCAAAGGGTTGGCGCAAGATGTTTTGGCGATGAATCTGAACGACATCAGCTGCGTTGGCGCATATCCAATCAACTTCGTGGACTATGTAGCAGTGAACCCCCTTAAGGTCAATAAAGCGGAGGCCCTGAAATCTCTTGGCTTAGGATTCACGGAAACTCTTGAAACTTTGCAGGAGTTTGGGATAAGGGTTCTCTTCTCAGGCGGGGAAACAGCAGATCTTCCGGATTTGATTAGAACTTTGGATGTTTCAGCTACGGTAAACGGGCGTGTTAGATTGTGTGAGGCTTTGACTGGTGAGAGGATTAGGCCCGGAGACATCATCATCGGTCTGAGAAGTGGCGGAAAAACAAAGTATGAAAAGAAAGAGAACAGCGGAATCATGTGTAACGGTTTGACCTTGGCGAGGCTCTGTCTGATGCATAAGGGATATCAGGAAAGGTATCCAGAAATTCTAGAGGAGAAGAATGGTAGAGGTTACTACGGCAGGTTCAGGTTTGACGAGTACTTAGATGAGCTCGGCATGTCTGTTGGAGAGGCTTTGCTTTCTCCTATGAGGCTTTTTGTTCCCGTCATTTTCAGGATACTGGAGAAACATAGAGCAAGTGTTTCTGGTCTTGTGCATAACACGGGTGGTGGTCAGACGAAGTGTTTGGTTCTCGGTGAGAAGATCCATTATGTTAAGGATGATCTCTTTGAGGTTGACCCGATCTTTCGTCTGATTCAAAGGGAGTCCGGTGAGTCTTGGAAAGCTATGTTTGAGAATTATAACATGGGTGTAGGCTTCGAGGTCATAGCTGGCCAAGAGGATGCTGAGGAGATTCTGAGCATACCGGGAGCTTTCGGGCTTGAGGCTAAGATTATTGGGAGGTGTGAGGGGGGCGACGGGGGAAATAGGTTGACGATAAGGAGTCGGTTTGGCAGTTTTCAATACGAGTAGGTTTCAGCTTGTTTGTGTGTGTGCAACGCTTACTAGCCCCTCTATTTGGATCCAAATAGGCTGTTAGTGTTATTTGGGGAAGACATATGTTGCATTCCGAGAGCAATCTTATAGATTGATGATTCCTTCATGGTTGTGTTTGAAGCCGCTGGAAATGACGGTTGAGGTTTGCTGGAAGAAGGGTTGCTTCAAACTTGGTGATGGTTCTGGGCAATTTATGGAGGGAGTCAGGTTGGGTGTTGAGAGCGTGGGAACGTTGAGTGTCGTCCTAGCTCGGTTGCTTCTTAGATGTGGTCTAAGGTCTTTTGGGGAAAGGTAGGGGATCTTCTGGGAAGCGACTACGAGATGGGGTGCGTAATATCGAGCCATCAAGCCCTGGTTGGATGGAATTTCTGTGAAAACACCGACCTGTGCGAGGTGTTGTTGGTAGCAAAAAAGTTTGGCGAAGAGGGAGATCATAGGAGAGATGTCATCGTAAATCTCTGGGGAAAACTGTTAATGATATGGAATCTATAATAGTTGCTGACGAGTTGAGGGGACTGAGGGCGGTGTTAAAGAATTATGTATATGACGTGTTATAGAACTTGAACTTCTCTTAATTTAACTTGGTATTGGATGGAAGGAGATAGGTGAAGCCTATACGGTGACCTTTGAGGAACTTTGTTCCTTGAGTTACATGCTTTGCTCAACATCCACACCACTTTCGGATATTCTTCAGGGGGAACATAGGGGTATATGAGTATTGGTTTGTCGCAAAGGTGGGGAGATTGCTTAACACATTCTATCCAAGATTAACCATCTTGGACCTTCTGTGGGAAAGACGCGGTTTTATACTATCAAGTAAAGGGCTTCAAAGGCGAATGGGGACCTGCGGGTCAAGATTGCGGAGAGGCAATTAAAGAAAACTTTGAAAAACATAGTAACGAATCCTTTTAATGTTGCATGAAAGGAAAAACATTAATGAGAATATATGCAAATAACTAGTTGAGGGGCATTAATAATGACTTTCGAAGAAGATATGGAGTATCTTAATTCCATAAAAGAAGAACTTGCAAAGGAGCATAAGGGGAAATTTGTCTTAATCAAAGACAAGCAGAATCGTGGCATATTTTCCAGTTTCGAAGACGCTCATAAAGAAGCTCTAAGGCTATTTGGCGTAGTTGACGTAGTGATAGCACAGATAGGATTGGAAGAGCCTCTAAACTATATAGCTTCTGCCGTGTGATTTGATTGGGACGACTAACGATCCAGCCTTTAGCTGTTCGAGCTGTACCTGATCCTAACAATCCTGGTCAAATCCAAGTCCAAGTAGCTCTAGGAGCAGGTGCTCAAGCTTTAACCATCAACGGAATTGTATTAAACGTCTTAATCGGGGTGGACAGATGGACTGCTGAATCTTTACGTGCACAGTCTCTGCAAGTACCGAATCCATCTCCCTTCAGTGCAATGGTTGATACAGGAGCGTCCGGTCTTGCATTGGACAACAGTATAATTCAAGCGCTCAATCTTACTAGAAGAGGTCTGGTACGGGTTCATACAGCCTCAGGTTCAAGACTAGCAAACTTGTATGTAGTATCGCTATCTTTTCCGGCAACGGAACTACGGTCCTATGATGTAGTTAGAGCTACAGAAGTTGACCTCTCTGCTCAACCGTTCAAATGCCTTATTGGACGAGAAATAATGGCAAATTGGCATGTTCATTACAATGGTCAAACAGGTGCAATAAGTATATCAGACTGATACAATACGCTTTTTTTATAATTGCCATTTTTTGGCAAAGATGTAAGAAATAATCAGACCCCTATACTTTTTTCATACCATAAGCTAGAAGGTGTTAATAAGAAAATAGGGGTCTGTACCTTTTGATCTTATTTGCCATCTTATGGCAATAATAACAGTTTCATTAACGACAGGTATTTATTAATGATCCTGAATGAATATCAACGGGATGTCCCTTTTTGAAGATGAACTTGACCTTGCCCGATATTGGGAAAGGAAGCTTAAAGAAAGATACCAGAAAGTCTACTCAAACGTTAATCCAGCAAGTCATAAGTTCTATGATCATTGGATGGAATGGTGGGGAGACTCACCTCCAGCCCAACCCCAAATAGATTTGCTGATTGTGGATCGGCCTACATTGTTAGCCGTAGAGCTAAAGTATTTCAGAATGGTTAAGGGCAAAGGAGAAGGAAAAGTTTACTACCCATTCTACGAGGGAATTGAAGAAGCACTAGCTCTTTTGAGATTTGGTTTCACTTGTGTTTCTTTATGGCATTGTTTTGATAGAGAATTGCCCACTGATATAATAAGTCGATATGAGCCTACCACTTCAGGTCTCATCAGTGCTTTGGAACTTCCGATAAATTATGCAGGCTTGTATCTGGATAAGTATCAAGATGAGATTTATGCCTGTCCCATTCATATGGGCAAGCCCGTTCGGTATGAAGACAAAGAAAGGGGTAAGATTATCATACCACCAGTTAACCCATATGGTAGGTCGAATCCTTTGAAGGACACAACAAATGCAAAGAAGATGTTAGACTTCTTGAGAATTGTGCTTCGAATACCTAGAGAATGAGACCAATTCTGTCTTTGAAAAGAAAAAGGGGCGAAGGGGAAAATTCCGACATCCCTTTTTCTGAAATCAAATTCAAACTGTCGGAGATAGTTTGTCTGGGAAAATCAGAGACTTCCAAACGTGAAGACTGAACATACTCTAAATGTAAAAAAGAGGGAAGTTTGCGACTTGCTGAAAGACTTTCCGGCACCAGATAACATTATACACGTAATGAATGTTTCTATGCCGGAAGTACGTGTACATGTTTATAGAGTGAAGTTTTTATGCCAGAAGTTGAGGATTGCTTTTCGAAGGATGAACTTGAGGAAGTTATTAAGTTGGACAGCTTGCCCTTGGACTCTTTGAACTCGGAAGATGAGAATCTTTTGAATGTTTGTAAGAAGAAAAAAGCCTCAATGAATTAGTGTTCATTCAAGGTCTTAGAGACCTTTTCCCTCATTTTCCCCTATTTTTTGCGCTAATTACAATCTATATACTTTGTTACAGGCTCCCCGTTTTCGGATTTTAGGCTTAATTCAAGTTTGATTCATTGAAAGAAGAATGAATCATATGAGCGCAAATTAGCGCAAGTAAACGTCAATGCATACAGTCCGATTGGCCAAAAATGTACTCTCCGGATAAAATTTTTCACTTGCGCTAATGTTATCTCCAGATCATCACTACTTTTATTACGCATCTAAATCCCAGCAATCATTCGCTATATATTTCCGGTTAGATATTTAACATCGTAACAGTCCGGTTTCAGATTAATCCATTACTAAGGGGGATCTCAGTGTATGAAGAAGTCATCTGTTCCAGGGTTCTCAGAGATGGTGAAGAGCTTGCCATTAAATCGGCGACTCCTCCTTTGCCCAAAAGATGGATCGACGTTTTTCTGAAGACTCCTGAGTTGTCAAAGACAGAGCGCGAATCAAGAAAGAGGCTATTTGGAGCATTTCGTGATCAAAGTTCTGATTATTTCTTTGTTGGTGAACTCGATGAAAGGATCGTTGGTACCGTTTGGTATTGTACACCAGCAACATGTAAAGATATAGCCTATATGGGAGAAGTCTTCACAGAGGAGCAGCAAAGGAGGAGAGGCATTGCTACAAACCTCCTCAATGTTGCAGTAGACTTTTTCGGAAAGAATGGGGGAAGGGCTATCTACATTACTGATCTTTGCCCAAATGCTCCTCACCAAATCTATAGGGAGCTTGGTTTCCAAGCCTATGGCTATGGATACCAAACCTATGGTGGCATTGTAAGATTGATCGTTAATGAGAGAGACAAAGACTTTGACCAGAAGTATTATGAATACGATCCAAACACGTCTATAAGAAGCGTCAACTGGGGAGACTTTCCTCATTTTATAGCTCTCCTCAACTATCCTCATCCATGGATTGTAAGAGCATACAACTTTGGTCTTATTGGTCCTGAAGTTTTCGATGAGCTAGGACGTTCTTTTATGAATTTCATGAATTCCCTTAAAGGAGGTAATCTCTGCTTCGTTCTTGAAGATAGCAACCATAGAGTGGTGGGAACAACATATTCATCATCTCTTCAGGCTAGAAGCCAATCTCATGTCAAGGTTATAGACCTTCTTGTTCACCCTAACTATTTCAAGGAAGCAGCCCTGTTGCTAGAAACACTTGTAGAGAAGTTAAGTGACGGAAGAATTGAGAAGCTTCAAGCCTACGTTGCTACTCCAGATAGCTCTAAGGCTGAAATCTTAAGGTCATGTGGATTTGAGAAAGAGGCACTCATGCGACGTCAACTACAAATAGGTAGCGCTAAGATTGATCTCGAAATCTACTCTAAATCGATTCACAAAGTTGATGAGACTTGAATTTCAAAATCGAATTGAAGAGTTTTGTTGAAGAGATAGCTTCAGGGCCTAGGGTTTCAGGGACTGAAGATGAAAAGAAAGCCTTGAGCTTTCTGGAAGAATGCGTACAAAACATTGGTTTCTCAGTTAGACGTGAGAGTTTCAGTTTCCAAGCATCTATTCCTCAAGAAAGTTATCTGAAAGTTAAGGATACACGATTTGAGGTTTTGCCTGTAGGTTATTCAAAGTCGGGTGAGATCTCAGGACATATCGCTTTCAAAGAAAGTCTTGAAAGTGAAATGCTTGAAGGCGTTGAGGGTTGCATAGTAGTTTATCCAGACTATATTTATGAAAGAAGAGAATACGAATCTCTACTATCTTCTAAGGTTGGAGGTGTTCTCTTAGCTCCAGGTGACAGGTTAGCTGATATAGCGACCTGTACAATGTTCTGGGAGAAATGGCTTGAGTCAGGGCGTTTGATTGCAGCTACAATAGGTAAAAAGAAACTGTACGGAATATTTTCTGGTGATGAGGCGACTTTAGTTTCAAAATCCAATGAGAAAATACTTCAATCGGCAAATCTCGTTTGGAATTTAGATGTTGATGGAAACGAGGATATCTACATTTTTGCTCATCACGACTCAGCTCCTTATGCTTGGGGAGTAGCTGATAACGCATGTGGACTAGCTGTACTTCTCCGAGTATGTGAACTGCTTAAGAGAGAACACCTCAAAAGAAATGTGAAATTTGCCACTTTTGGGGCTCATGAGCTTAAGGGAGCATCGGGTGGTTCTGGGAAATTCATAAGAAACCATCTTAGCGAGATTGAGGAAAAAGGAGTTCTAGCCATCAACATAGATGTTCAGGGACATAAGCTTGGTAAGAATAGCGCGGTATGCACAGCAAAATGGTTAGCAGACTTGGTGAACCAGTTGAAGAATAGATTGAGATATCCAATCTCGACTGATGTCGATTATCCCCTAAACCTCGATAGCTTCTTCTTCCAGAGGTACATGCCAACGATCTCTTTCCAGAGAACAGGTTATTATAATCACTCACGCTTGGGAAACACCTTGGAAATTGTGGATTACGAGAGTATCGAGAAGACAGCCGCAGCCATAAAGGAGTTAATTATAGAAGTCGACAAGAAGAAGATCAAAGGGCGAATCAGCAATAAGATAGTTGAAGAGATGAATAAATACCTTAAGAATGATATCTACGACCTATAACACAGACAAAACTTCCATCTAACTCAGAATTGCATATTTGGATGCTCTTGGTACCACGTGTCCCATAGACATGCACGAGTTTTTTGGTTTCTTGAAAGAACTCATGCAGAGACTTTGAGTAAGTAGTTAGGCGTAGCTGACCTTCCTCCGACTAATTTTTCTTCATATTCTGTTTCTGGTTTCCACTCTGTGAACCCAAGTTCCTTGAACCATGATTCTAATTGTTTTTTGGTTAGGACCACTACTTTTTTGTTACCTAGCTGTTTTGCGGTAGCTACGCTTGCCTTGATTGCTTCTTGAATGAAGTTTTTGTCAGTCCAATCATTTGGTTCGCAGTGCAATTCTAGATCAACTTCATCTAAGTATGGTTCCTCTTTGAATAGTTCTAGAGTACAAGCCTTATCACCAATCCTGATGAGCTTTTCTTCATGTTCGAGTGGGTATTCCTTCATTAGCCAAGAAGATGGTCGAACAGCATAAGTTAAGGAACGGTTTCTGAATAGCTTACGAGATAGTGCGGCATCAAAATCTGCTCCTCGGATTATGGCTTGATGCTTTAAAGGCACATCATCAACGCAGGCTCTTAATCGAGAAAATTCAACCTTTATCACATTAGAATATTCTTCTAGAGCTTTCTCTAGAACAGAGAGAACTTTTTGTCGAAAAGTGGGAATAGTCATTAATTCGACCCTATCAGCCTTCAGCTTCCTACCTATTTCTAGGCAAGTATGAATCAAGGCTTTTGCAGTATCAAGATCTACATGTTTTTTATGAAGATTGATTGAAAAAGGCGCTCGCTTCCCCCAAGGTTCAGGTTCAGAAACACATCCCAACCAAAAGACCAAGTATCCAACAACTTTTTCGTCTAGAATTGCCACATAGAGTGGGCCTTCACGACCAGTTGAACCATTATGTGTTTTGGTTAAATACTCCCTGACACCCTCAATAGAGTCGAATGCTCCTCCCTGCATCTCAATCTCTTCTCGGTTCAAATCTTTCAAGGAAACCTCAAACATTTTCCCCTTGAATTTATACCATTTATCATGCCAAGACCTATCAACATCAGCTATTGCACCTGCATCATCAAGAGATGCTTTCCTTACGATCACATTTCTATATGCATGTTCGTCAGGGAAACGCAACAAGGCTTCAGAAAAATCAACGACTTGTAGACTATCAAAACCGATAGGAGAAAGCCTGTATTTTTTCTCCTCCGTCTTTATCAACAAAGACTCCAATTTTAATAATTGAAAAGCAAGACGTCCTGAAGGAAGATCAACATGCTTCATCAGTTCTGTGAAGGTCATTTCTCCCTTTTGTCTCAAAGCCCTTAGGATGAACACTCTTTGCGGATTGGCTAATAGCTCGTGAACATCATATGGATCTACATAGGGCTGTTCTTCTTCTCTCACTTCTGCTCACAAGTAAACCGTCCATGCTAATGATAATAAGCATTTCTCACGAGTTTTCAACAAGACTTGTACATTTTCTGTACAAACATGCGCCCGGATTTTACTATTCATTTTACTAAATCTTGTTTGTTTTGGTGGATCTGCAAATTCTGAAGTTTGACTTGCTTCTCCATTCTTCCCCAACTTCAACAATCCACTGATCGATTACTATGTACAGGGCGATATTTCCGGTTTTAGCATTAACCATATATGCACCGAATCCAGGGGTATATGCAAACCACATCGTACCAATCATATCCGGATTTGGGAAAGCCGCCTTGTAAGGAGGTTTTTCTGGCACTTCAACAAGTACATAGGGTCTCGGAACATCACAGAGAACTATCTCAATCGATTGTGGAAGATGCGACTGAGCATCCTTCTCAAACTCCTCTTTGGATATGGTTAGTTCCTTTTTGTGCTGGTTATAATCCAATGGTTGAATGTCAATGAATCTGCCTCCACCAGTCTGATAGAACCTTGGAAGGAGAAGCCTAGACTCTACATGTTTCTTAAGGCTCTCTGAAAACTCAGCTACAGCACCCAGATACTTCTTTCCAAGTTCTAATGTTCTTCTACATGTTGAGCTACAAGGTGCATGAGAAACTGACCAAAACTCGATTGGAATAGACTGATCTTTTCCCGAATCTAGAAACTGCTCATATGCCCTAGTTCTAGAAGAAGACCCTTTTTCAGCATGAAACTCTATGCAACATTCAGGATAACCATACATTGTGCCTCCCAGCATAGTCAAGGCTTTTACAAACTCATTGTAAGCCCTTTTTCCACTTGAAATAATGGGATTTCTTTTGATATTGTCAAAAGAAGAACGAATCTTATCCAATTCTCTTTTCAATTTCGCAGTTTCCTCATTGTAACAAACGGTCATCCATGTTTGATACGAATCTGACGGTCCCTCTTCAAAGTGGATAAGGCGATTCTTATCACAGAATCTTTCAAACCATTCTTTAACATCCAGAGGCACAACCAGCTGGCCTGCAACAGCTTTAACTTTCATGACAACTGCTACTAAAGTGATAATGTCTCTAACATGCAGGTTGGCTAGATGTCTAAGATCGGACTCTTCTATAGCTGACATTTTCCTAAGTCTATCCTCCTATCCTAGCCACTTTTCTGAGCAACTAATATCATTCTGTTTGAATCCATTTGTACAGGTTCTAGATTGAAACTATCATAACAGGTTTGATAAATCCATCCGCTTTCCTCGACTAGGTTCTTGAGTTCGTGTAGGGAGTAGACTCTGTGATCTAATTCGAAGGAATCTAGGTACTCCAAGTTTTGTCCTTGTCTTTTGTAGTACTTCCAGACATTCTCCATTCGAGAGTTCTCCAAGTTCAGCTTTCTCTCCTCGATTAGGATCAAGTCGTCATCGATATATTCAATGCCTCTACGAAGAAAGTGACGGATTAGCCAGTATCTATTCTTGGTTTCAATTATTAGAACTCCTTGTGGAACCGTTAGGCTAGAGACTTGAGTTAGGACCTCTTTGTCGGTTTTCTCGTTATAGTAGCCGATTGAAGAGAAGAGGTTGATTACAGCATTGAGTTTCCGCCTGCAATCCTTCAAAACGTTCGCGACTTGCCGCATATCCCCTATTCTGAACTCAACTTTTTCAGCAACACCTTTCCGGGTTGCTATTTCATTTGCGTGGCTAACATATTGAGGTGACAGGTCTACACCAACAACCTTGTAACCTTTTTCTGCAAGTAAGACTGAGTGGCGACCCATTCCGCAACATAGATCTAAAACTAAACCATTTGCAGGAACACTAAATTGCGAGAAGATTTTCTCCAGTCCAGCGACTTCGGAACTTGCACGTTCCATTGCCTTCTCTAGTGTTGCACCGAACAAAGATGGTCTCTCAACGAACATTCTTTCGGTCCAGTGCTTGCTCATTTGGAACCCCGATCAATCATAGTCAATACTACATAATATGTTCTTCCTATAGGTAATGAACTGGTAGGTTCTGATAATAGTGATTATGGGAACTTGGGCCGCCGTCCTAAACTTTTTGATGACATTGATCTTCAGGAAAAGGAAGACTTAAGTTGAAAAACCCCATTTTTTAAGAAAAGAGAGCTGAAGGAGTTTGTTGAGCCTTAGAGGTGTTCTCATCGATTTCGGACATACATTAGCCTACATTGATGAAGAAGAAGACACGAATTATAGAAAAGAGATTGTTACCCTACTCAAGAAACATGGATATAGTGGAAGCTTAGAGGAGTTTTCTCCTCTCTTGGAGACGCTTATAGGAACAATCGATCTGGAGAAACCAAGAATACGTATGAGTTCTGGAGATATCTCCTGAACAATTTCGACATTTCTGAGAGCCTTCAGTCAATTCAAGAGCTCGAAAACATATGGAAAATCTATGCAGGCAAGACGATTCGCCTTTACGATGACGTACGTTTGGTATTGTCAGATCTCAAGAAGAGATACCGGCTTGCCTTGGTATCTAACTGTGCTACAGGCTTATCCGATGTGATAGAGGCCTTAGGTTTGAATCGTTTCTTTGAAAGTGTAATCTTGTCCTATGAAGTGGGGGCAAAAAAGCCTGAGACCCGCATATATCTCACGGCCCTTCGGACGTTAAAACTCAAACCAGAAGAGTGTATCTTCGTTGCCGACGAAATCAGCGATTTGGAAGGAGCTAGAAAAATCGGCCTCAAGACTATTCTTGTCCGCCAAGGGCCTCACACACAACATGAGAATAAAGATCCAACCTTTAAACCAGACTATGAATGTAGCAACATACGAGAGTTATTGAAATTTCTCTAAGAATATTGAGAATTCTGTTAAACGCGAATATCAGGACTACATATGCTCTCTTATTTTGTCAGCCACCTCGTCTAGGTTTGCTCTGTCTACTTCGTGAAGTCTCTTAGATATAGGCATTTCCTGCTCCTCATATCTGGGGATGACGTGAACATGGAATATGTGCTGACCAGTTGCCTTTCCATTATGTTGCATTATGCTGATTCCCCCAGCATCTACCGTCTTTTTCACAGCGAATGCAACTTTTTTGACAATTTTAAACAAATGCACGATGTCTTCATCTGGGAGATCATAGATGGTCTCAAAATGCTTCCTAGGTATCACGAGAGCATGTCCCTCACTGATAGGTCTAGTAGCTAAGAATGCCATAGTTCTCTCATCTTCGTAGAAACAGCTTACAGGACTCTTCTTTTTCACCAATTTACAGAATAGACAAGACTCTTCAGCCATGATGCATCCGATCCCTTATCCTACAATTAGAATGTCTAACTAGAACCGAGAATATATGTCTCATAGTTTACTGGATCCAATGTATTTTCTACCGTTGGCTCTCTCGAAATTCTCATTTACAATGTGGTAGGTTGCCCACCCTCCGAGAAGGCACATTGGACCTTTGAGTTGTTTGAAGACTTTCTCCAATTGCTCTTCGGAAGTCTTTATTTCACTGGGTTCGTACACCATGTTCCTGCACTTTTCCCAGAAGTTTTTCTGCGGCTTCTGTGCATACGCCGCCTTCTTCAAATAGGTCTAAAATCAGTTGCGGGATGCATACAACGGTTAGATCTTGTCGCTTGAATGAGCCATAGAAGACGTGAGAGTCAGAAATGAGCAGTCTCAAGTTGCCCTTTCCCACTAGGCCTTCAGTGGATATGAGTTTGTGCCACTCTTCTACATCTTCGGTTTTTACATACAAATCGGTACGCGAGGGAAAGAGATAACGTTGAACAAGGGTTTCAGCCTGATAAGTCGTGAGAGCGTATGGCATTTTGACTCTCCTAATTAGGCTGAGTGGATCTTTATGCGTGTAATCTTTCTTATCGGGCTTGATCCTTACCTGAAGCCAGTATTTTAGAAGGCCAGAATAGTCTGTGACCTTTGCCCCGCTTACCAGCCTTAACATTTCCAGTTTGCTTAAGAACTCATGTACCCATGAGAACGAACATTCTGCTTTCTTAGCTATTCCATACTTAGTGAGTGAGCCATCCGGATCAGTTAAAAGAACCCTTATTACTCGTTCTCGGAGCACACCTCTATGCTTCACGTTTGTCACCTACTATATCGGTAAGCTATATCAATCAACCGATTTACCGATATATCGGTAACACTCGATCTTTAAATATCTTACCGATATATTTCTATCACATCGCTCTGAAAAATAACGTTTCTTACACAACCTCCTGGAGATCCCTTTTTCCTCTAGGACCAACACAGCGTAGCGCGCATGGCTGTTCCGAAAATGGTTAAAAATGGTATTAATTCTCCTTCAGGTTCGAGAAGAGCCGATTACTGCAAGGAAAACAAACGCAAATGCGACGCCCAAAACTGCCTTCAAACCCAAAAAAAGAATAAAAACCATTTTATACCAATTTAGGAACACGCATGCGCGCTAAAGAAGGTTACTCAGTGGTTCAAACAGTAAATAGTCACTAAATCGACTCAGTCAAACTAGAGAACCTAAAGCCAGTTTCCGTTAACCATACATATCATTGTCATTTCCCTAAACATGATTCTTCCATGGCTCTACAGATGGCTTCGATGTTCTCTAACGGGACGTCTGCTCCGTATATTTCGGCCTTCATCATTAAGCCTCCCTCCGGAAGGTAGAGTTTTTCCACGGCCTCCCTTATCTGCCTCTTTACATCGGCTGGCTTACAGAATGGAAACATTTGTCGATCCAGGTCAAGGTCGATGCACATCTTACCTTTGTAGGCTTTGGCAATTCCTTCCAGAGTATTTGCTCGAATCTGAGGGTCGTGCACAGAGACTCCGCACTGGATTAAATCGTCGACTATGTCTAGGAGGCGACCGTCTGAAGAAAGATATACGTGAGTGCCTGCATTTCTACAGGTCATAAATATTCTTTCGTAAAGGGGTTTGATGTATTTACGGAATTTTGCTGGGCTTATCATTAGACCTTTCTGGGTTCCTATGTCCGTGTGAAAGCTTATCATGTCCACACCGATCTCAAGCCATTTCTTAACCAGTCTCATCTCGTAATCTAGAAGCATGTGAATCAGTCTTGGCAGATGAGGATCATCAGTAGCAATATCAATCATCAAGTTTTTGAAGCCTCTCAAGAAGTATAGACGGTCGAAAAGGCGTTCTCCATCTCCTACAGTTAAGAGACCCTTCCTCCGTCCTTCTTCAACGTCTCTTTTGTTTTTTTCCCAATTCCTTTCTCCCCTTTCCGTCTCAGTTAGGAAGTCTGGCGGCTCATAGGTATCTAATGCTCTCCAGTTTTCTAGAGGGTGCTTAACCACTTGGCCTTCAAGCCCCTCCTGAATGTTGTACCAAACGCATCCCCAATTGTCAGTGAAGTATTCACCTTTACGGTAGCACGGTGGCATAACATCAAAGTCCATTAAGCCCTTCTTGTAAGAACCGAAGATCATAGGGTGGCGAACCAAAATGCCCTGCAAATTCTCCCGATGCATCTTCCATGCGGCTGGCGAGAAGTCCACTGAGCAAGGAATCCACTCTGGATAACGATACTCTAGAGCCTTTAAGTAGTTCTGCCTTACCCGCTTGTTGGGATAATAGAATTCCGACATCGCAAGGTACGTACCCTTAATTAACTTTTTGCCCCTATGGCAGGCCTAAGCTTCCGCCTTTCTGAGTGACAGATTCCCTAAGCCTCTTTATGGTCTCCTCCAGTTTTCTTTGACAGGCATCCTTATCTCGGGCGAACGCGATGATCTCTACGGGAAGCCCCTTATCCCGTTGATATTCGCTAACCAACGGTTTCAGATATGTTCCTGGCACCTTCTGCATGATCTCCTCAACTATAGGGAAGACCTGTGATTCATACATGCTTACAAAGACGCGACCAGATGAGCTTTCATACCCGGTTTCTCCCCGTATTCTCTTCGCCAAGTATTCATTGAAGCAAGCCTTCATCTCCACAGGCGGACCTGGAAGCGCAGCAATTGTTAGATGGCTTCTCTTAACCGCGGTTACGGGCGCCCAACCCACAGGATTTGGAAGACATTCAGCGCCCTCAAGCGAATGAGCCATCTTAACGAGGTTAGGCGGAAGCTGATCTACCGGTACTCCTCTTCTATCAGCCATCAATCGAAGAATCTCCTTATCCGTAGCTACCTTTAGGCTAAGAAGTTCCGAGAGAGCCTCAATCGTCAGATCATCAGAAGTAGGCCCCAAACCGCCTGTAAGAATGATGAAATCAGGATTGCGATTAATAGCTTCTTTGAGCGCGCCACAGATGTCGCTTACGCTGTCAGGCACGCATGTGATCCGTTGAACCTTTGCTCCCAATTGCGTTACCTGGTCTGCAATCCAGAAGGAGTTCGTGTCGTAAACTCTTCCATAGCACAACTCCTTTCCGATGGCAAAGATCTCTACACGAATCTCCAAATCATCCCCTTCTCATCCTCAGAGGCAAGAAGACCACATTCACACTTTTGAAAATAAGCATTCACATCTTTATCTAAAAAGCTTAGTGGTAACTTACGTGTAGAATATGGGATAACTTAGTTTTTCTATTCCTCCCACATCGTAGCATTCAATCATGCTGATGATTCGATTCATAGCTTTTTCAGATCGAATGCTACTACGCCCAGGTTGCTCTGTTGCTCGTTCATATATGCATCGCTTGTTATGATTGGCAGTTCATGAAACCTAGCAGTTGCCACATGAAATGTGTCGAAGTAGTGGATTTTCCTCGGACCACCATGACGCATATAAATTGTTAAGGCGCTTATGGCTATCTCAGGAGTTACTGCCAGAGAAGTATGGGGTATTGATGCGATAGCTGTAAGAATCTGAACCACTTGTCCGAGATCCATTCCCTTTGAGCGCAGACCCGATGTCACATCGTCATACAACATGGATGATACGAATGCCTCTAGCTTGCTATCCACTATAGATTTTATGACTCTTTCAGCATGATCCGACAGTTCATCGCCCCTTATGTATGAGATGAAAACATCAGCATCTAGGAGGAATCTACCCCTCAGTCCTCTTGGATAAGTACTCTTCACCTGCCTCTTCAAGCTCCTCAACGCTCCACGGAATCTTCAGGGAGCCTTTCAGCTTCAGCGGGTCCGATAGGGGGATCAACCTAATCGAGTTCTCCTCAAAGACGATTAGAAACCTTGTGGCCTTAATCTTGGCCCTTACCTCAGCTGGAAGAGTTAATCTGCCCCTTGAACTCATGGTTACAACAGCCATTTTTCCCACAAAACAGAAGATTGGCCCACAATCATATAAAATTTGCCCCGTTCTGCAAGTCTTGGGGCGACCGTTGCGGAATTTGGTCCAAGGGACCCCGTGAAGTACATGCTGCTAGGTCCACGGCGTGGATCTAGCAGATCCCCTTCACAGTAAGAAATTTAGCGAGAGATTTGACTTCCAAGTTAATCGGAGAGATCTTAGCTATTTACCTCTGGTGATTCGAACCCTCGACAGAGTGTCTTACGCCTACTGTCTAATCATCTGCGTGAAGATGGTAAGGCTAATCGCCGGGTTGTCACTTGTACCGCAAGCAAATAATCAAGCAAGCACTCAAGCAAATAATCTTGCAGTTGAACCGTATGGTCTGCCAATGTAATCCTCTACTCGCGCCGGAAAATGAGAAGGCTTATGCACAGTAGCGTCGAAGTTGAAGGGCGCTTTCGGCGTCACCTCTGTCGTAGACTTGGCGTTTAACTCAACGGTTTTGTTTGCCATGTCTTTCTCTTTCCTGAATGCCGAGAATAAACTCGATTATCAAGGTGCATCTGACATTTCTGAGAACCCTCAAATAATGAATTGGAACTAGTTGGAGATGTAAGTCATTCTCCCACAGATAATCTTCCCGCAACGCCTATGTCATATTGCGCCCCAAGTGTAAGGCGCCACGGTCAGTTTCTCGGCTCCATCCTTCTTAACCAAAACTGTATCCTCTATACGTACACCGCCGAAACCTGGAATGTATACTCCAGGCTCAACCGTCACAACGTTTCCAGCCTCAAGGATCTCCACGCTTTTGGGACCTAGAGTAGGGGGCTCATGGATTTCTAGCCCAACCCCGTGTCCTAGACCGTGAACGAAATATTCACCATAGCCTCTTTCAGTTATAGAGTCTCTGGCAGCTCCGTCAACCGCACTAGCTTTAATACCAGCTTTCAGATATTTCATAGCATTCTCCTGAGCAGATAGTACAGCTTCGTAGATGCTTCTCTGCTTCGGCGAGGGTCCACCGACTATGAGGGTTCTTGTCAGATCGGCACAGTAATCGTGATACTTGGCTCCGATATCGATCACGACTATGTCTCCTTCCAAGATTCTACGGTCGCCGCGTCCTCCATGAGGGAAAGCTGAGTAAACACCGGAAGCAACTATCGTGTCGAATGCTACGCCGTCTGAGCCCTCTCTCCTCATAGCATATTCTACCTCAGATGCTAATTCACGCTCTTCTAGGCCCGGTTTGATAACCTCGTGAGCTCTCTTCATTCCCAGACTGGTCAAATGTGCGGCTCTTCTTATCGATTTCACTTCGTCCTCATCCTTTACTCTACGTAGAGACCCTACAAGATTGCTCAGAGGCTTGAGCTCAGAGTTTTCTAGATCTTCTCTCATTTTCAAGAAGGCCGATGCGTCCAAGGAGTCAAATCCGACATACCGAAACTTTAGGCGTTTGATGTGCTCGATGGCTTTCTTGTCCGCATCCTCTCCGATGTCTATAGGTTCTATGTCCATGTCTTTTACATATTCTTTGGCAGCCTGATAATTGACCATATGAACATACAACGTGCACTTGTCTTCTTTCGGAATAAGCAGTCTTGATCCCCATAGGAATCCACTGAGGTACCGCATGTTAGTCCCATTCGAGACGAGGTATCCATCTAAGTCTTCTGACTCAAACGAACCTTTCAAGGCTTCAACCCGTCTACTCAAAATTCACACCCTTTATAGACCAAAACCTCAAAACTATAACCTTTATGAAAATATAAGCGATATGGTTCTCATACTTAAAATGGAGTTCCAATCCCAAACGGTTGGATAACAGTCAACATTGAAACGCTAGTAAATCTATATAGAAAGTTGTTTGGGTGTGGATTTCGTATAAAAGCGATGTATCAATTGATCCACACTAGATATCAGCTAATCGGGTTAGGGTTTGGTATCAAACTTAAATATGATGTGAGTGATCTGAGTATAAACAAATCTAAATGAGGATGTTGCGCGCAATGAAGTTGAAATTAAGTGCATGTGTCTGGCCATTCCAGTGGATGCCCCCATACGAGGATGTTGTAAAGAGGATCGCCAACCTTGGGTATGGCGGTGCTGAGTTAATAGCTTGGAATCGAAAGATCCTGGACGAATATTTCACACATAAAGAAATAAAGGACCTGAAGGATCTATTTGGCTCCTTGGGCATACAGATATCTGCCCTCCACGGCATTACCGGAGGCATGGCTAGTACAGAAAAAGAGAAACGAGAAGAAGCGGTTGAGTTCTTCAGAAAACAGGTTGAAGTAGCCGGAGAGCTGGAAACTAAAACAGTGATCAATGTTTCCCACTGGCCATGGATAGATGATCCAAGATATCCGTACCCAAGAATCACAGAGAGACCTTTGAAACAAATTTTCGGAGTGAATGTTCCTTACGACTTTAACTGGGCAACAATTTTCAGCGACTATGTTGCCGCTCTAAGACAATGCGTCGAAATAGTGGAGAAAGCGGGGCTCAGATACGCATTGGAGCCTCATCCCTTCATGATGATGAGTAACGCTGATGCTATGCTTAGACTAATAGACTTCGTCAAATCCGAGGCATTTGGAATGAACCTAGATCCTTCACACCTGTTTCCTTGCGGCGAGATTCCTCACCTGACCATTCTAAAGCTAAGAGGCCGAGTTTTTCATTGTCACTTTTCTGATAACGATGCAGCCAGCAACGTGCACTGGAGACCTGGAAAGGGAAAAATAGATTGGGAATCAGTGCTGAGAGCGCTTAAGGAAACAAGTTTCGACGGCTTCGTATCCGTTGAATTAGAAGATGTACCTGGAGTTAGCACGGGGCGAACACCTGAACCTGCTAGCCCGCTTTTGGATGAGGAGTACATTCTGACCAAAGAATATTTGGAAAACCTAGCTAAAAAAGTCGGGATAGAGGTTCCCTAGGGTCATATGGCCTCGAATTGTGTGCCATACATGAAAATGCTAGGGGCGTTCAGAGCCCCGCATATCCATATGGGGTACGATAGTCTGATACGCTTATAGATGGGAGAATTAAGCGGTACCTTTCAAGTAGGGCTTATAAAGCTTTATCAGACCTTCGTCTCTTTTCGCAGTTATCTCTTTGATCTTCTCCGTATCCCAAGTGTAGAAACCCTTACCTCTTTTGGTGCCAATTTCTCCTTTTTCCACCATCTCTCTTAATATAGCAGCAGGCTCGGTAGATTGGTTTATGTACTTTAGCAGATTGTTTTGGACCTCTAGGAATAGGTGTACTCCGTTAACATCGGCTATTGTCAATGGACCCAAGATGGAGAGTCTTCCTCCGAAGGACAACATGACCACTTTATCTATGTCTTCAGGGGTTGCCACCTTCTGATCTAGGAGCGAGAAGATCTCTCGATACATGGCATGTTGGATTCTGTTGCCTATAAATCCTGGAATGTCCTTCATGACTCTTACTGGGACCTTGCCGACTGATTCCATCAATCCGCAGGTTGTTTCGAAGGTTTCCTCAGATGTAAAACGGCTCTTAGTCACCTCCACCAGCGGCACTATGTAAGGAGGGTTCCAAAAGTGAGTTCCCACAACCCGCTCTGGCCCTTCGGTGACCGAAGCAATATCTGTGATGCTCAATCCAGACGTGTTGGTGGCCAAGATGGTGTGCCTAGGGCGTGCCGCTTCGAGGGATTGGAAGACTGACCTTTTTACGTTTAGGTCTTCTGAAACCGCTTCCACAACGAAGTCCACTTCTGACATAGCCTCCCCCAGTTTTGTGGAGGTTTCGATCCTGGAGATGATTTTCTCTATGCCATTTTCCTGAACGATCCCATGCTCGACAAAACGGATTAAATTCAATCTAATCATCTCCAGAGCCTCCGAGAGCGTTTTCTCGCTCCTGGAGACAAGGGCTACTTGATAACCGTGTTGAGCGAAGACCTGGGCGATCCCATGCCCCATGATCCCTGCACCTACAACTCCAACTTTCTTAATATCACGGAAATCCATGTTTTTCACCCGCAGTCCTACATACTGGTTAGATGGCTATTATTTTTTCTTTATAATAACAAAAAAACATTTAAATGAAAAAGAAGCATAGGGTGATAATTCAAATTTTTAGAAAAGCGGATGATGGGATGAAAGATGGAAGAAGAGGATTACGAGTTTTTAAGAGCCGATGAGATGGCGAAAGATCGACCAATAGATCGAGAAGCATGGCTTAGAGAGGTATTTCCTGAATGGAAATTCTATCTGAATCATGAAATTGAAAACACAGATGTGCAACCAAATACTGTAGTGTTGTGGTGGCTGGGGGCATGTGGCTTCTTCGTCAAGACACCTGAAGCGATCTTTCTTATAGATAACTACAGCGGTCCCTCACTTACAACGCATTACGAATATGACGGCGTCTGTAAAACCACTGGAGCACGCAGCTTAAATTGGATCCGGATAAATCCGCACGTCATTGACCCCTTCGATATAGAGAAACTAGACGCCCTGCTTGTTACACATGAACACGCGGACCACTGCGACATTTACACAATAAAAGCAGTTCTCCAAAATACCGCAGCGTTTTTCATAGGGCCAGAAAGGGTCTGCGAGAAGTTAAGAAAATACGGAGTCTCCGAAGACCGAATTATAAAGGTTAAACCGGGTGACCGGAAACAGATTAAAGACACTGAGATTGTGGCTCTGGAATCCTATGATGAGATGGCGAAAAGAACCGGGCGCTGTTCTATGGAGGAGGCCGCTGTCACTTACTTTCTAAATACACGCGGAGGCAGCATCTTCCACATAGGAGATTCCATATACTCAAATCACTACTATCGAATTGGTCGTGAATACAAGATAGATATAGCATTAATTAACATGGGCAGTAACCCGCCTGGCGTAACTGATAAATTGACCGTCTTTGATGCGTATAGGATTGCTAAAATGCTCAGAGCCAAAGTAGCTATTCCGATGCACTATGACAATTGGGCCATAACCCAAGAAGACCCAACAGAGTTTGAAAGAATAATGAGAGAAAGAGCCCCAAACATAAAGACCGTGATCATGCAGTGGGGAGGAAAGTTTCAATATCCCCAAGATCAAGGCATTGGTCGGTACAAGTATTCACAGCAAGAGGAGAAGTTTAACCCTGAACTGTCGCTGGAGTACGGGCCACAGAGGAAACTTCAAGCAACATCCTGAAACATTTGAAAGAGCCTCCTTCCTCACATCAACCTTCATGAAAAAATGATTATTGCTAGTTGGAAAATAACCAAGAGACAAAAACAACAAAAACTAAATTGTCGGTTTGGAGGGATTGGAAAGTTATCGCCCCTTTGATGCGGTCAACAGGCTTTTCGGAGGCGACCTCAAAAGCTGTTTCCGCATCTTTGTATGAAAACTTGTGCGTTAAGAGAGGTTTCTGATCAAATACGCCCTTTCTGAGAAGCTTCACAGCGTCATGAAAGTCCCTGCTAAAGTTTGCGGAGAAGGATGGCGCCGTGTTCAGTGTTCTCAATCCCTTTAATGCCATTTCTCTGTTGGGACCTTCTCGTCTGATACGTGCCTCCCAAAGATCACAAGCTTCCCGCCTGCCGTAACCAGTTCTGCGGCAAGGTATAAGATTCCCGACGCGCCTAAAGCCTCAATTACGACATCAGCTTCACCAGCAAGGATACCGCGCACTTCTTTGACCGCATCGATCTTTTTCGGGTCAAGGGCGAAATCGGCTCCAAACCTCTTAGCCGATCTCAACTTTTCGTTTATGAAATCTAAGTTTGGGTTTGGGGTTAAAATGGAGACAAACCGGATCATAAGTCGAGGACTAGCATCGCATAAAAAGAACTAATAAGCACGATGAACCCATTGATACATTAATGCATGTAGTTGTTGGGGAATACTATGCGTATACTCGTAGGCGGAATTGCTCACGAATCTAACACCTTCAATCCGATCCTCACGTCAATAGATTCGTTCCAAATCACGAGCGAGAGAGAACTGGCAAATGAGGAACCCGCAAAGACTCTTTGTTCAATGGGTATCGATGTGGCGCCCACTATGTATGCCAGAGCTCTTCCTTCAGGCACAGTGGATAGAGACACGTACCTCTCTCTGAAAGATCAACTCCTCGAACAAGTTGAGAAAACTGGTAGAATTGACGGTGCCTGCCTCATACTTCATGGAGCCATGGTAGTCAAAGACATTGGAAGTGCTGAACTAGACCTGCTCAAGAGTATGAGAGAGGTCCTAGACGAGGAGGTCATTATATCTGCAAGTCTGGATCTACACGGCAATATACCCATAGAGATGGCGGATTACGCAAATATACTGACAGCCTATAGGAAGACTCCGCATACGGACGCGTTAGAGACCTGTAAGAAAGCGGCGACGCTTCTAGTCGAATCTTTAAAGAGACGTGTGAGACCTAGACCCGTCATAGTTAGACCTCCTATTTTGGTGGCTGGAGAGTACGTCGTCACCGATGCGGAGCCGGCTGCAGGCCTCTATGGTATGTTGAGTTCCGTAGACTCAACCCCTGGGATTATGGACTCTTCGCTCCTCGTTGGCATGGCATGGGCAGACGTGTCACATGCCGGAGCCTCAGCCATAACGATAGCTGAAACGAGAGAAGACTTAAAGAAGGCTCGTGAAAAGGCATATGAAATAGCACGGGCTTACTGGGAAAAACGTATGGAACTTCGATTGGAGGCTGAGGCTGACCAGCCGCGGGAGGTTGTTAGGCAAGCCAAAGCGTCACCTAGGAGACCATTCTTCATATCCGATTCAGGCGACAACGTCACGGCTGGTGCCGCAGGGGACATCCCGATGATGGTTGAAGAGTTGGTCCTGTCCCAAGTTCAGGACGCCGTGGTTGGTTGCATAATAGATAGCGAGGCTGTGGAAGCTTGCAGAGAGGCTGGAGTTGGCGCAAGTCTCAGTCTCAAGATTGGAGGTAGACTTGACAGAGTCAATGGGCACCCGCTAGAGGTTAGAGGTCGAGTCTCGAATCTAGCCGGGAACGGTGTTGTATTCAGGGTTGACAATGTCGACATTATATTGACGGCTAAGAGAACTGCTTTCACCTCTCCTCAAGACTTCATGGCATATGGAATAGGCCCTGTAAGGAGGAAGATAGTAGTCGTCAAGTTGGGACTATTAATGGCGGACCTCAAGAAGATTGCAGCTCAATCGATGATAGCCTTAACGCCGGGATTCACAAACCTATCAACAGAAACGTTAGGTTACAGAAATCTTAAGAGGCCGATGTTCCCCTTAGACAGAGACTTCGATTGGCGATACGATGCAACCCATGAATGAACCACCAGGCCGAGAACAGACTGCGCGGGAAACCAGACTTCGAGGCTACATCCAAAGAAGCGGAAGCTTGGCCTTGCCACAGCCATTAAATAGCGGTTCTTCGGAAAATGTTTAGCCAGTTCACTAGAAGGTCCTCGGATGAAGAGTAGCCCCCGCGAGATTATCTTCGGGTTCTATAGGAACCTTGACAGAAGGTTCAAAATAGTGGTTGCGGCTATCGGAATATACAGCTGGGCTAACGACCTCCCAGCAAAGTATAATCAGCTCTACGTCACAGCGTTGGGAGCAAACCCCTTAGAACTCGGATCGTTGAACAGTATGAGTGGAATAGCCAACTCTGTCGTCTCAGCTCCCATGGGATGGTTCATTGACAAGTACGGAGTGAAAAAGGTCATGGTCCTGGGATTACTGCTCGCAGCGACCGTTTCAGCGATCTACGGGTTTGCGTTCAATTGGTTGATGCTCATACCTGC
>Ga0315310_10000424_pt1 | contig 27135 bp, 28 predicted proteins | sample TDP5_MG_FD_203630 | JGI IMG/M metagenome (GOLD analysis project Ga0315310, IMG submission 203630) | Freshwater sediment microbial communities from Lake Towuti, South Sulawesi, Indonesia - TDP5 | ecosystem: Environmental > Aquatic > Freshwater > Lake > Sediment | place: Indonesia: South Sulawesi...
TATACGCTTCGATGATTTCCGCTGATCTACCATCATCCCTCCCGTGACCATCGTTGACAATTATTGCTTGGAGCAGATCTTTCGGATATTCCAACTCCACGAGCCTTTCGAGGAGCCTACCGATCACTCTTTCTTCTTTGTAAGCAGGAACGATAACGGTTACAGTAGGGTTGTAAAAGGTTAGCGTTTTTTCAGGTGAACAACTATTTTCAGATGTTAAAACCTTAAAACCGAAAACGTAATGCCGTACAGCGTACGCGATTATGATCAAAGTGGAAATCAGAAAAAAGAGAAGAAAAACATTGATCGCTAACCTCCTAACCGCTCTCCCAGCAGGTTATATTGATACCGAAAGTTTACTGTGAATTAGTAGGTTTAGTTCTTGATGCCTCCCTCTTTCTTTTTTAGCAGACCTTCGATTTTCGTGTAGCCTTGAAGGTATTTTAAGCCCTTATCGGTCGCTTTGTAGATCGTCTCTTTATCCTTTGTGATGGTTTCGAGAAGGTTCATTTCAAGGAGATAGGACAGGTACTCGTTCACCTGGGCAAAGCTCAGATTCGCCTTGTACATGATCGGGGTTTTGAGAGAGCCGTCCCTCGCTATCTCCAGTATCTCCGCTATTATGCTCAGGCGATCCCTGCGCTTACGCGAACTCTCCCAGCCTCTTTCAGCCAATCTAAATCCTCGCTAAGTCAGTTCTATAGCACTCATCCATAACATTACCAAACCTAAAAGGAATGTTCCCAAAGCGAAACATTCCATTTCTCGACACGTTACCGACAATAGCTTCGAGACATCGTGACGCGCTAAAGAAACAGATATCTTGCCCTTAAACGCATGTAATTCTCGATAGAGGTTCAGGACATGCATGAAAAAGGGAATTTAAGCAGCTTTTATCAAGTTACGCGTAAAGCCATAAATGAGCTCCGAAAATGGCCGACTAAAACAGCAACGCTGGTGCATCATGACGATGGAGACGGCCTCTGCTCAGCCGCGGTCACCAAGGAGGCGTTGAAACGAGAGGGTTACCAGGTCAAGACGTTTTGTTTGGAGAAGGTTTATCCGGAGGTTATCAGGGACTTGCATGGAGGCGTTGGCCAGACCATCTTCTACGCGGACATAGGATCCTCCCACGCCGACCTCATCTCTGAATGCAACGCGAGTCGAAACTTGACCATCATTTTGGATCATCACGATCCTAGGCCAGCTAAGGACCCTAGGGTTTATGACCTCAATCTGGAGCACTACGGCTTTCGCGGAGAAAAGGACTTCTCGGGAGCCACCTCCTGCTACTTGTTTGCAAAAGCCCTGAACGAAGGAAACGCGGATCTTTCCTATCTGGCCCTGGTGGGGAGCTGCGAGATTCCCGATGGCCTCGCGGGCTTGAACAAGGTTGTTTTAGATGAGGCAATCAAAGATGGGGTCGTTCGGGTCAAGGGGAAGAAGATCGAGATCGTGAAGCTCGGCATCCGCATCGACGATCTTTTCTCTAAGCTGCAGGTTCTGGGGCCGGTGGGCTATTATGAGGGAGGACCCGAGCTCGGGATTCGAGCCTGCTTAGAGGGGGTCACCGATCAGGTAAAGGAGAAGATCGACGAGTGGGAGGGGAGAAGGAAAGAGGCGAATAGGCTTCTTCTAGCGAGACTTTATCGAGAGAGGCTGAGGGAAACGGATCACATTCAATGGTTCGACGCCGGCGACGCGTATAGCGGCATGGGCGCGAAGGTCATAGGTCAGTTTTGCTCCTTCCTTTCGTATCAAAGGCGCCTCATCAAGCCCAACAAGTACATCCTAGGCTTTACGTGGATGTCTCCGGAGATTCCCGGTTATGGAAGACTGCGGGAAGAATACGTAAAGGTCTCGTTGAGGGTTCCAACAGAAATGAGGAAGCTCATCGACTCGGGTGAAATGCCTTCGGCGGTGGATTTGCTGGTTGAAGCCTCAGAGGGGTTTGGGGTTGCGGATGGCCACGCCTTCGCCGCCAGCTGCGTCCTTTCAGCCGGTTTGACACACGTATTAATCGAAAATGCAGAGAAGGTGATTCGCTCATCTAAGGGTTAGCGCGGGAACCCTTATCACACAGTTTTCACCCAGGATGTTGCGAAACCTGGTTACGTGACTATCTCTGGGAGTTGTTTTTCTTTTATTGCCCTCTTTATCTCCAGAGCTATGCGGTCGCCCGTGCTCATTGTTTTCCCGTACTTTGCATTGGCGTACTGAGAGCCAATTCCCATGTGAACGTTGGTTCCACCACCGTGCCTCAGGGCCACGTCCTGCGTAACTGAGATGTGCATGTAAACCCCTCTCCCCTCTGGAACATCGTACAATCCGTAGTCAACCTCGGTTTTCGGTTCAGGGCCTCCGGTGAAGTCAACCTTGACTCTCGGCTTCAGTTCATATCTTGATATGCGGTCCCAGGTGATGAGGGTCTGCAGACACCAGGCGCCTATGATTCCAGGCGGTTCGTGTTTTCTGGTCGCCAACAAGAATCGGTCAGCGTACCTGTGCACGTCTTTTAAGAGGGAATCCTTTAGAATTTTTTCTATGACCATCAAAAAGAGGAGGATGAAAATTTTAACTTTTGTCAAAACTTTCCGTCATTCAATTTTTAGCGCAAGCTTCAATAAGTTAAACTTGCTTTTTGAGTTTCCCGCTTCTTTGTTAGCTATTTCTTCGTGTACGTTGGTGATGCGGTACTCTACTACGGCATGCGAGCTGATAGTTGAAGAAGGAGAAGGCCTCAAACCGAAGTACATAAAGGTGCCTGAGAAGAAGGAATGAAAAATGATATTCAAAAATAGTACCAATTTTCTAGAACATTCGGCTTATTTTCTGGACTGATTTTTCATAGTCATATAAATATAAGTAACTACAAAAACGGGGTAAATGCATTTACCAATATGGAATATGCGACATTTGAGGGGACAGGGAATGGTTATTACGTCTGGCACTGAGGATCTACATTCATACAGATTATGCGTTTTCGCATTCTGGTGCATTAAAGTGGACGGTGTCAGGTGGGTAGGGTGACTAGGCGGAGCCATTTGGAGATTGTGGCTGATATCTTGATGGTGGCTCTGAACGGGGCCAATAAGACGAGGATCATATATAGGGCGAACTTGAACTTTCTTAGGTTTCACACGTATTTTTCAAAGTTGTCGGATAATGGGCTTATCGCAAGAGAGGACTCCTCTGATGGTAGGGTTGTGTACCGAACGACGGATAAGGGGAGACGCTTCCTCAATATCATAAACAGTGCAGAGGAGATCATCTCGTCGTGACCTCGGCTCCAGTTCTTTCACTTTCCCGTTGAGCCCAGCATGTAGCTTTCGACTAGACAAAGCGTATGAGGTGTACACATATGAAGAAGAAAAAGGTCGAAAACCCTATGGGGTTGGCAAGAGAGATCCTCAAGCTTCTGAAGGAGGAACCGAGGCAGACACCTCGTTCCATAAAGGAAAGGGTGAGCTTCTCCAGGTCAGCCACAATGAACGTATTAATGGTTCTCTACGATCTGGGCCTAGTGGAAACCAAGGTGAGAGGGCTCTATGAGATCACATCCCTTGGAGAGTACGTCTTAGAAGCGATAAAGAAGGAAAGAGAGGGATAACGCGCGTCTATGATCTAAGCTATCTGACCTTGCTCACCGCCAGTTCCCTCAACTTTTCTTTGACACTCACCCAGAATTCGAGGTCCACATCCGTTAGGTTTCTGATGACCACGTCTTGCATGGTTATGCTACCCTTTGAGGGCACGATGACAGTTCCCACCACGAGTTTCTCCTCAGCGTCTTTAAGCCTGCTCAAAGTGACCGACGAAATGGATCGAATCACCTTCTATTTAAGCTTCGAGAACCTAAGGGTGGGTCTTCAGGTCCAGCCTTTAGTTCTGGTCCTAAAGTCTGGTCCTTTGGTCTGGTCCTATGGTTCACACGACTTATAGGGTTCTAGGCAGGAAAATTATACAAGATTGTGAAGGGATTTCCACAAAAATTCTGGGTTCCCGTCCACTCCTGTCAGGGAGGGATTAGGGAGTGCATAAACCGCCTGAGGTTGAGGCGGAATAGGGCCGTTCCCGGCCCTCGATTGGCGGTTGGGGAAAGTTTATTCGCGACGTGTTGAGGAAGCAGAGGCCCACTAGGAGGCGTAGTGAGTTTTTGGTGGAAAAACCGAATGCTGGGAAGGATCAGCAGCTGAAGAAGGGCGGGAGGGGCTGGCTTCACTTTAAATAGCAAAAGTAGCCCCCAAACGCCTTTTTGAACTGTTTAGACGGTTCATTTCGTGTTTTCTCGTCACGTGTTACTTTGTTCGAAAGTTTGAGGGAAGAGAATGGGAAAGCATAGGAGTAAGCTGCGGATCATAGCGGACATACTGTTTGTGGCTAGCAAGAGCGCTAAGAAGACGTGGATTATGTATCAAGCCAACCTGAGCTATTCGCTTCTGGTTCGGTATTTGGCTGAGGTTTTAGACGCTGGCCTGGTTAGGTTTGAGGGCAGAGCGGGTCGCTACAGGCTCACGCGAAAGGGACAGGAGTTCCTTAAAAGATATGATGAATACGAGAAAAGTCGCAGGAGGCTTGAAGGTCCGTCTAACGATGTTGAGAGGGAGAAGGCTGTGTTGGAGGAGATGTGTTTCAACGCGAAGTAGATGAATGAAAAGTGACTCATAGGTTAACCTGTCCTAAATGCCAAAACGACACCTTCAGATTAATCCTGTCTATGAGGCAGGAAGCCCTTCAAACAACGTCGCAATCAACCAAAATGAGGATCGTCACCCTCCTCCACATTACCTGTGCAAATTGTGGGTGGAATCAACCTCTCACGAGATCTGAAAGGGCTTAATCCGAATCTAGTTCTAAAGGAGCCCTTAACGCCAAGACTTGAGGCGGTTGTCATGTCCAATCTGAAGTTCGTAATCATCTTCCTGGCTCTTTCGGCTTTCATATCTCCTCCTTTTGTTTTGAGGACCCACGCATCGAGCCAAGTTGTGGCCGCTTCGGCTATTGAAAAGGCTGAGGGGGTTGTGGCCTCCGCTTATGAGGCTGTTTTGGAGGCCGAGGAGGCTGGGGCGAACGTTTCGGCTCTGGTGGCTCGACTGAACGAGGCCGGAGATCTCCTGACTCAGGCTCACGTTTCGTATAGGCGGGGAGATTTTGTTAGTACGGCTCGCTTTGCTGACCTTTGCGGCGAGATTGGAGAAGAAGTGAGGATTAAGGCTCTTGAGCTGAGAGATTTAGCCATTGAGGAGGCGGGTCAACGTTTCAGGTGGACCATGATTGAATCGATCGTTGGTGTGGTTGCCATTCTTTGCCTGAGCTTTCTTGGTTGGCGCGCTTTTAAGCGGCGTTATTTTCGGAGGGTTTTGGGGATGAGGCCGGAGGTGGGTTCAGATGAATCTTGAGGACTATCGCACCATATTTGCAGTAGTCACATCGGGTTTGATATTGATGGCTGCCTTCCCTACGCTGAGCATGGTTGTGCCCTTTCCTAGGAGCGCAGAACGGTTTTCCGAGCTTTGGGTTCTAGGTCCAAACCACATGGCCGAGGACTACCCTTTCAACATTCGGGTCGGTGAGCAGCACAGCGTTTTTGTCGGCGTTGGTAATCACATGGGCTCTTCATCGTACTACGTGCTGTACGTGAAGCTTCGCAATCAAACCCAGCCTCTCCCTGACCTATCCAATTCTTTGCCTAGTTCTTTGGCTCCTCTTTTTGAGTTTAGATTCTTTATTTTGGATGGTGGGAGCTGGAAGGCTCCGTTAACCTTCACGTTTCTGGATGTTTCGGGCTTTGAGAATTCTTGTTTTGTAAGTCGCATGATGATAAACAATGTGGTCTTCTCGGTGGATTCGCCTTCAACATGGGACTCAGAAAACAACGGGTTTTACTATGAGTTATTTTTCGAGCTTTGGCTATACGATACGTCGTTGCAGGGGTTTCGGTATCATAATCGTTTTGTCGGGATCTGGCTAAATTCGACCAGTTGAGACTATTTTGGATTTCAAAGAGGAGCTCAAGTTAATGCCTTATTATGTAACCATTCCTATAAGGATGTGTTCAAAAGGTTAGGAGGGTTATATGTTGTTGGCGTCGATTCCCTTAATGTTTGCTTTAGGCGTCCTCTCCTCTCTTTCCCCCTGCTTTTTTCCTCTCTTTCCATCCTTTCTCGCGTATGTTGCTAACGTTGAAAATGACGTGCGCAAAGGAGCTTTGGCGGGATTTACCTGTGCGCTAGGAATCGCTTTGTCGTTTGCGATTTACGGGATGTTTGCTTCCATTCTGGCTCTTCCTCTGTTAAGGCACGGGGGGCTTCTACGCTCTGTGTTTGGTGTCTTCATCATATTTTTAGGCGTGATCATGCTTACTCCGATGAGGGGAATCTTCACTAAAATTCGTCCTCCCCAACGTCTTTTAAGGGCTAAAGGCCTTTTAGGCACCTTTGTTCTAGGTCTCTTTTACACGCTTATCGCGGCTCCGTGCACTATGCCAATCATCTTATCAGCGATACTATTGGCGGTGATACCGGGAAACTTCTTGCTCACAGCGGTGAATCTAATTACTTTTGGATTTGGAACGGGCACACCCTTCATTCTTTCATCCCTACTAATCGCAACCACAAGGGACTTCGTCGGTAGGCGATACCAAAGTTTCGCCCCTTTTTGGGAATACGGATCTGCATTAGTTCTTATGCTGATAGGTTTGGTACTCTTACTTTCAGGTCTCGGTGTGATTCCGTATTTTATGGAATAGATCTTTAGTATTGGAAAGAGCTTTTTCGCATCCTAAAGCTATAGCCTAATTTAACTGTAGCGTTTCCATAACGGAGAACGGCCATGAAGATTGAGTGCATTGAATGGATGGCTACATTAATCCTTCCACATTTTGTACGGAAGGAAATGTTCGAGATGTAACCGCCAGCTCTACTTTTACTGCCAATTGTTATTACTTTTACCTTTACAATTAGTTTCTTCTCCAAGGCCGGAAATGTAGGAACTGCAAGAGTGATGATCCAGAATATGACTTCGTAAGATTCATAGATTTGCAGAACTTTTGGTTACACGTATTTGCAGGCTTTTCAGCATTTAATTGAACTGGTAGCTATTTGCCGGGGTGGCTGAGCGGTTAGGCAGCGGGTTGCAGTAAAAATACCGCAGAAGCCCGCGTACGTCGGTTCAAATCCGGCCCCCGGCTCCAAAATTGTGTTCGATTGTTTAGTTTCCTTTTACGAAATTTGTCGAATTAATGTGCCTAAAATTCTTGTCTAAGGTGCAATTCGTATGGAGTCAAAGGCTGAAGGGGAGATGCAATCTATTGCAAAACATGGAAAAAGTTCAGAGATTCTCAAAAAACCAACCATTGAAGCAGTTATCCCAACTCTGAACGAGGCAGGCATCATAGAAGAAACTCTGCGGGGAGTTATGAAGTACGTTGATCGAATTTTGGTCATAGATGGGCATTCTGTAGATGAAACTACTGATATTGCAAGAAAGTTGGGAGCCATAGTTGTCATACAAAACGACATGGGGAAAGGCGCTGCTCTACGTGAAGCGTTTAACTGCGTTGATTGTGATATCATTGCAATGATAGATGCAGATGGATCCATGAAGCCAGAAGAGGTGCCTTTACTTATCGAAGCGATGACTTCGGATGTAGACTTGGTGAAAGGATCCCGCTTTTTACCTAGAGGGTACTCAGAGGACATGACTTTTGTTAGGAAAATTGGGAATTGGCTGTTATTGTTATTGGTTAATCTGTTATGGTCCGCAAAGTACACGGATTTATGTTATGGATTCGCGGCCATTAGAAGGGAGGCTCTCAAGAGGCTGTATCCGCATTTGAAATCGGTGGGCTTCGAAATTGAAACGGAGATTTTCATCAAGGCGAAGAAACTTGGGTTGAAAGTTATAGAAGTTCCTAGCGCTGAGCTTAAGAGACGTCACGGAAAATCAAATCTAAAGATCATACCGGATGGATTCCGGATTTTTAGAACAATATTTAGAGAGTTTATTGATGGACTCTAAAAGAAAGCTGTTTTCACAAGCTTATGGAGTCTAACGCTTAAGGTCAAAATGAATAGGAGATCGAATGAATGAACATTTGTGTCATAGGGCTCGGACGAGTTGGATTGCCATTTGCTTTGATTATATGCGAAAAAGGAGGTAGGGTCATTGGAGTAGACAAAAACCCAGAAGTGATTCGGAAGATACGAAGTAAAATTCCACCATTCCAAGAGTTTCGTCTGGAAGAGCTATTACAAAAATATTGTGGGAAAAAAGGACATTTTAATGTAACAAATGACCTAAAAAAAGCTTTACTCAAGTCTCAAGTGGTAGTTATAACGATAGGAACAAGTATCAATAACGAAAACCCGGATCTAACGAATATTTTAAATCTGGTTAATGATATTTCCAATGCAGTTGAAAATGTTCAAAGAAAATTACTTATTTTTAAGACCACTGTACCCATCGGCACCACAAGAAACTTAACGAAACTGATCGAAGAACGAACTGGACTAAGATGTGGGAAAGATTTTTTTGTTGCGTTCTGTCCGGCCAGAAGTTTAGAAGGGAAAGCGATAGTTGAGATAGAAACTTTGCCCAAGATCATAGGTGGAATGGACCCAGAGAGTTCCAAAAAAACAGCGGGTTTCTTCAGGAACATTGGAGGTAAAATAATAATCGTTGAAAACCCGGAAAGTGCGGAATTAATAAAGCTCATGGACAATGCGTATAGACAGACCATTTTCGCATTTGCAAATGACATAGCGCTAGTAGCTGAGAAATATGGACTTAACGCCTATGAACTAATAAAAGCGGCAAACGATAGTTATCCGAGAAATAACATCCCATTTCCCTCCGCGGGAGTGAGTGGCTTTTGTTTAAAAAAAGATCCCTTCTACTTGGAAGCATCCTTTAAAGAAATCGGAAAGAAGAGGAAGTTCTCTTCGGTTTGGTATTATGCCAGAAAAACAAATGATTATTTACCGATTCATACGGTTGATTTAGTGGAGCAACAATTGGCTGGTAATATAAAAGGTGCAAATGTCTTAGTTTGTGGCATATGTTACAAAGAAAACGTTGACGATACACGATTTAGCCATGGTATTGAGATAGCTCATGAGCTGAGAAGAAGAAGCGCCAATGTCTCCATCTGGGATCCTGTAGTTTCTGACAGGAATCCAGAGTATCCTATGATCGACGATCCAAAAGAGGCCTTCCGAAACATGGATGCGGCGATATTTACCGTAAAACATGATGAATTTTTGAGGTTAAATGACAGCGATGAAATATTTGTCTTGGTAAGTAGGATGAGAACTCCGGTGATAGTGGACGGGTGGGGGATTTTCCAAAAGCTCAGAGACAAAGATTCCACCCGCTATATAGGGGTAGGAATTAAATAAAAATGATTGTGATGATAACACTCTTTTTGGGTTCATTCCTATTTATCCTTTATTCAGGTTACTATTTGTTAATGGCAAGTTATTCTAAAAAAAGAACTTGGGAGTACGGTGAATTTTTCCCCAAAATATCAGTGATCGTACCGACATATAATGAAGAGGCAACCATTGAAAAAAAGTTACAGAATACCCTAAGACAGGATTATCCAAAGGAACTTTTAGAACTTGTGATAATCGACAGTGGATCAACGGATAAAACTGTAGATTTAATAGAGAAATTTATTACAGCCAATCCAGGAATCGAAGTACTATTTATAAAAGAAAAGAAAAGAAAGGGGAAATCTCACGCGGTAAATATCGCATACCCAAAGAGTTCAGGATATATAAAAATCATATCAGATGCGGATGCGCATCTGGACCAAAAGGCGATTAAGAGGCTGGTTTGTAATTTTAAAGATCCAGGTATTGGAGCCGCAACTGGAAGACAAATTCTCATAAATCCCAAAGAAAGTGGTGCTACCAGAGCAGAGCAAGTATATGGAAACATCTATGAAACTCTGAGACTCGGTGAGAGCATCATGGATTCTACCCCGATATTTCGTGGAGAATTATCTGCGTATAGAACCGATTTAGTAGAACCTATACCAGAAAATACTAGCGCAGACGATTCTAGGTTGGCCAATATAATCCGAAAGAAGGGGTATAGGGCAGTGTTTGATGCAAACGCTGTGTTTTATGAATACGCAACTCCCTCCTTTAGAGGAAGATTGATTCAAAAAATAAGAAGGGGTCAAGGATTAATTAGGATTTTTTGGGATTATAAAGACGTGTTATTCAGACCTAAATATGGGAAATATGGTTTAATAATAATGCCTGCCGAGTTCTTTATGCATATAATTTCTCCATTTTTGGTTATTTCTTTCCTAATATGCTTGTTCTTAACTTTATTCTGGGCATATTCTTTATTTGAAACATATCATATGCTTTTTTTTCTAACATGTCTTTTTCTAGTATATTTGGCAGATAGATTCAACTTAAGAAATGTAAAAATTAAAGACTTTGCTACAAGCTTTCTGAGCTCCCAATTCATGCTGTTCATGGGTTTAATTTACTGGATCTCTGGTAGGTCACTGCATAAATGGCAAAAGATTGAAGAAATAAGAAGAAAGTGGATATCCGAGACGCCGCAGTAATCTCTCGCCTTGTTTTAGAGGGTTGACAGAGCTTTGGAACAAGTTAGAGCCAGTTTAAATTCATTCCGAGTTGCATTGATTTCACTTGAGTTTCCTCCAATCGCCCTTAGGTTTGGCGGAGGGGGCATTTCTTCTGTCTGTTACGGTCTGGCTAATAGTCTCTCAAAAAAAGGGATACATACCACTGTATTCTCCGGAACAAACGGAAAACCAAAAGTCGAAAAGTTGAGCGAGTTTTTGGATGTTATCCGTTTGCCTTGTTTTGGCCTTCCCCCAAGTCCTGTTTGGTTCCAACTGCAAAACTTTCGTGTTGTTTTGAAATTACTGAAGAGTTATACTGTTGTGCATGGCGTCAACCCGGAAGCATCTGCAATCTATGTCCGTTATAAAAAAGAGCTTAAGAGACCAGTTGTCACGACGATCCATGCAGTCCCGTTATTAGAGGTAAAAAAATTCGTCAAATCACCCACTCATTGGACTTGTAGGGACTTCGCTTATCATATCCTTGAGTATCCTTTGCACGATTTTCTTGTTAGGAGCTGTCTAGCCAGCTCAGATCACATAGTCGCATGTAGTTACACTACGCTAAACGCATTGCGGAACGCATACAATAATTTAGTTATGAACAACGTTTCTGTTATTTGTAATGGCATAAACTTTGACGAAATTGAGAACGCCAACATTGATTGTGAAAATGCGACTAATCAAAGCAGTTTTTCAATCGTCTTTGCCGGACGCTTATTTTGGGTGAAGGGAGTAATGTTTCTCTTAAGAGCTTTTCAAATAGTAAGACGAGACTTCGCAGATCTAGATTTAAAGATCTTTGGAAAAGGCCCACTCGAACAGAGAATTAAAAAATTTGTCTCTCATGCGGGACTTAAGAACAGAGTGCATGTTCGAGGTTACGTTCCACATGAAGATCTAATAACAGAAGTTAAAAAAGCTGACATAGTTGTCGTTCCAAGCATCATTGAGGCCCAACCGATGTTTATGCTTGAGGCTATGGCTTGTAAGAAACCCGTAATAGCTTTTGATCTCCCTTTTGCGCGGGAGATCATAGCAGATATGCACAATGGTCTTCTTGCCAAAGTTTATGATGTAAAAGATCTCTCCAACAAGATTCTATTACTTTTATCAGATAAGAAATTGCGGTTTGAGCTCGGTCGAAACGCGTACAAGCATGTTAGAAGGAAACATGATTGGGATCTACAGGCTGAGAAATACCTCGAAATATACCAAAACGTGGCAAACTCATGAGATGCGCTCATGAAAAAAGAAATAAAAATACTTCAGCTTATATTCAGGAAAGAATAAAAAGAAATAAGTCATTAAGTTTTGTGCTTTCCACTCTTTCGCGTTTTTCTCATGTTGTTGCTTATAGATTTAGAGGGCCAAGAATGCGACTGAACAACGGGATGCTCATCACATCTATTGACATTGATGTTGGTAGTAAAGAGGTCGGAATAATAAATAAAGGAAAAAATGATATAAACATGAGTAGTTGCATCAGTGAATATGCTGTTGGAAAGATAGAAGAGCGTGCTCTTCCCCTACTTTTAGAATTATTCAACGATATGGAGGTACCAGTTACTTTCGCTATTCGGGGGCAATTAGCTGAAGTGGAAACGTCAATCCTAGATACTCTCCTTAGTTCCTCTATGAGACACGATATTGGATCACACAGCTATTACCATAGGGAATTCAAAAGTCTTTCTTACAAAGAGGCCGCTGAAGAATTAAACATGATCTCAGCGGCCATGAGGAAGTTTGGTATTACCCCTAGGAGTTTCGTTTATCCTAAAAATAGTGTGGCTCACTTAAAATTGCTTGAGAAATATGGATATCGGTGTTACAGAGATCGTGGTGGGTTTACGAGGGATGGCATGTATATAGAAAAAAGAGGCCAATTGTATGATATTCATCCAAGCTTATACATAAGTCAAGGTGTAAGTCCGGCGTTTCTAAGAAAGATTATTGACATATCAATTGCGGAGAAGCTGCCGTTTCATATCTGGTTTCATCCTTGGAATCTAGGAGAAACAAAAGAATCGATAGAGAGAAGTATTAACAACATATTTTTTCCACTTTTCGAATACGCCAAAAAAAAAGAAAAGAATGGTAAATTAACATTCGAAACAATGCTGTCCGCAGCCAATAAAGTTGAAATGGTTCGATACTTTGATAGCGATTTTGTTTTATCTCAAGCGGCGTGACGAAAAGATTACTAGAACCTAAAGTGATGTAGTGTTCTAAAAATGAACTTCATAGAGATTGTTGCAGAGAAATTTAGAGCGCGCGCGCTCGAGCAATGGGGTAGGAGGAGCGCTAGCGCGAGCGCTCGCGCTACGTATCTTGACATTTTGTTCATTAAAATAATTAAGGAAAACGATATACATACGACAAATGGTACTTATATCGACTTAGGCTGCGGTACAGGAATTAATTCGATATCCTTTTCCAAACATTTTTCCCAAATCTTTCTTTTAGATATATCTCCTAGAAATATAATGTATGCGAAACAGACATTTAAAGGAATAAATATTCCCGTGTATTTCATAATCGCAGACGCGCAAAAATTACCATTCAAAGATGAATCATTTGAGGCTGCGTCAGCGTTTGCTCTCATCGAACATTTGCCTGACCAACAGACATTTCTTAGAGAAGTTGATCGCATTCTAACCAAAAATGGAATATTTATTTTGCAGTGTCCAGGTAGTTTTTATTCCCTTATTGATCCTCATACAGGTATTTTGTTTCCACAAGTTATTCCAAAAAAAATTAAAGATTGGTATGTTAAGAAATTTTTTCCTAAAAGGAAAACGTATGATATTTGGAATTTAGATCAGAGAAAAGCATTCAAAATTTGTAAATATCTCTTTCAAAACATATATTTAGGAAAAGTGAATTATCCAGAAATTGTCGCGTGGAGTTCTATTCGATACCTTTATAAATTCTTTAGAAAAATCGGGTTACTTAGTTTATGTCCATTAAGCTACTTGTTTGTTTGTGTTAAGAAACCGAAGAACCATAAAAAAGTCAAATCGAGTTGTTTAGATTGTTTAAACGCGTGGTAAGATTTGTACTGATCATTGAAATGGTAGTTCTCCTTAGTGCTTCAGCGGCTACTTCTAGGGATTATCAGGATAGTTGGATTCTTGAGGGATTAGAGATTCCTTATATAGTATTTATTTCCACCTATATGATTTATGTCTTAACTGAAAACAAAATAAAGTGGATAATTCCGTTTGCATTGATCTTTAGATCTGTTATCGTCTTGTTGCCGAACTTGAAATATGTGTGGTTTCAAGGAGTAGCGATAGATGAGCATTCACATTATAGGTTAGTTCAAGATATATATTTTGAGGGACATATACCACAGCCTCATATCTCGGCTGGGATGTTACATTCTCAAGATCCGCTTATGCATTTGTCTTTTTCCATTTACTCTGTAATAACGGGTGTCCCAGTGCTCTATTCATTCAAATACTGGCCTATTATGGCCTGGTTTATATACCCACTGATAATTTATCTCATGATGAAAAACTCCGGAATGAAGAAAAAATCGTCACTAAAATATGCATTGGTAATTTCATCCATACCAGTAAAAGCCGGGCTTTCATATGTTGTCGTTGGAACGTTGTATGGAGCGCTCTTCTCTTTTTTGTTTTTGAGCCAGCTTATTAAAGTTTTACAAAAAAGGGATCGACGCGATTGGATTATTGCCACAATTTACAGCATAGCATTGGTGACTGCACACTTTTATTCATCAACAATGTTAATAATAACATTATTAGTAACGTATTTAATGATACTGTCATTACGCAAATTTGCTCATAAACATTTCACGCAATTGCAATGGAGAACCTTTTCATCCACATTCTTGCTAACGATCATTTTAGTAAACCTTGTATGGATTTTTCATAAAGCAACCTATATGCTAGATTATATATCAAAATTGATAGCGCCATATATAACGAGAATAATGGGTCTTAAAGTGATCATGAGACAGCCTATCCCTGAACGCTTTTTTGAGTTAAGTTTTACTAACTTTATGGAAGGTATCAACGTATTTATTGTATTTTATGGTGGGGATATATTTCTTCTATTATTAACATTAATTGGCATTTTAGTTATAGCTAAAACGCCTCGTATGCGGTCGAAATCGTTAGTGTTTTTATGTCTTTACGTTATATCATCAGGGTTGTTTTTGATCCCAATACTCATATTAGGAATTGGCAGGGGGAACTGGATGGATAGAATTGCTAGATCGTTATTAACTATATCTCCGATATTTTCTTGCATATCCCTATCTTTTTTTGATAAAAAGATACGTAATACCAAACTCACCATATTTATCATCTCAACGCTAATGGTGCTAGCTACCATAGAGGTATATGGATGTCAGTCACTTATCCCACCCGCAAGTTCCATTTCAAAGGATCTGCCAACCGATGAGCCCGTCACTTATGTGGTGGATGTAAACTCAGTTTATCAGAGACGCATGGTAGAGCATGCTGAGAGATACATTCCACAGGACACGCTAATCGCATGTGATAAATTAACAAAACATCAAATATTGGGACTGACTAATTACAATTTTTATGGCTCTCATATTGCATGGTATTATCCACTCGATAAAAGCAATCCAGAAAGAGAATATGATTACTTCCTCATACATCTCCCTGGTAAGAGTGGTAGGTTTCAGGAAAGAGCCGAAACACGTACAAGGAGTTTAATAAGTGAAGCTATACACGATTCTAATGTTGTTTATACGAATGGTGAATCGTACATACTCACTGAGCCATTTATGCATTTCTCTAATCTCTCTAATCCTGTTAGAAAATAAATTCAGAAAAGGTGAAAGGCCATGGGTGAAGTTAAAGTTATTGTCATAGCCCTCGATGGTGCATCATTTGATGTTTTCTCCTCTCTTGCAGAAGAGGGAACCCTAACTAATATCAGAAGGCTGATGAAGGAAGGTTGCTTCGGCGTATTGCGTTCCACCATTCCTCCGATCTCCCCGGCGGCCTTCTCATCCTTGATCACAGGTAAAAATCCAGGCAAACATGGCGTCTTCTCTTTTGGCCACTTCAAAGACGGGTTTTTTACGCCTTATACTTCTACTTGTATTAAAGGAGAAGCTCTATGGGACATTTTGTCTACAATAGATAAAAAATCAATCCTTTTGAACGTACCTTTAACGTTTCCACCCTATGAAATTAATGGAATAATGATTTCCGGTTTCCCTGCACAAAGATTATTCGAAACCACATCCTATCCCAGCGATCTTATCTCTTTTCTCAGATCCAAAATCGGTGATTATCACGTAGACATACAATATCTTAAAAGTGACTACGAAGGGATTCACGAAAAGAAATTTCTTGACGAAGCATATTATGTGACTCAGAAAAGGGTAGAGGCGATGCAATTCCTCATGGAAAACTATGACTGGGATTTCTTCATGATGGTCGAGACAAGTTTAGACAGAATACAACACCTCTTATTCGGTTACTTCGACAAGGAGAGCCCGTATTATGATGAAGAAAAAAGAGAAGTTCTAATTAAATACTATAAAAAAATAGACAGTATCTTAGGTAAAATTGTTTCACTGATTGATGAAAATGCGATTCTAATCGTAGTCTCAGATCATGGCTTTGAGCCCTTATATAAATATGTAGGAATAAACAATTTGCTGGTTCAAGGCGGTTTCACAAAAAATGTTTGGAAATTTCAAACATCCGCCAGTAAATGGATGGTAAAAATTTTAAAGTTTCTTGAAGGAAAAGGCATAAAAACTTATAAATTTCTTTCATCAAACATGATCTTGAAAGTAAAAAACGAGATTTCACTAAGATATGATTTTGCATCTTCGAAAGCTTACAGCGCCTCAGGTTTATCCATATTCATAAATAAACATTTTAAGGACAAAACATATGAAAGTATTAAGAGAAGATTAACTGAATTCTTATATTCAGTTATAGATGAAGAGAATGGGGAAAGAATTGTTGAAAAAATTTATAACAAAGATGAAATCTACTGGGGAAATCATTTAAATGATGCGCCAGATCTAACGATCGTATTAAAGAAGGGTTACGAACCGAAAGCCTTTAGAAATTGCATCATAGAGAATTTAAGTCAAGTTAACAGAAAGGTCAAAAGAGGTACCCATGCTGGCTTTTCCGCGCAACGAGGGCTTTTCATCATTTCAGGGAGGGGGGTTAAGAAGGGTTCTTTAACCGAGGTCAATATAGTTGATATCGCTCCCACAATAATGTATATATTGGGAGCCCCCATTCCCTCAGATACGGATGGTCGAGTTCTAAGAGAAATATTTGAACCTGATTCCAAATTTGCAAAGGAACCTATCACGTATGAGGAAGTCACGGTAAAGAAGAAAGAAGAAACATTACAACTTTCGAAGGGAAGAGAAGCTATTATTGAAGAGAGATTGAGGAAATTAGGGTATATTTGACTAAATATCTTACATAATTACCTTAAACCTATAATCATGGAAAGGAAGTATGAAGTTTTCAAGCTTAGGGTGATCCTTTTACCTTCAAATCGTCCCAGTACAACGTGTTCAAATATGGTTGACCAATGTTTGTGTAGTGCTTCCATTCGGCTCTATAAGAGTCTTGAAAGCCCCATGTTCTGACACTGGTTGCTCCAATGACCTGTTTCCCGTCTCGGTAAACTTCAAACAAGCCATTTGTTTTGTCTCTTATGACATGAATTTGGAGGTGAACCCATGTTCCTAACGGAATGGGTTCCTTGTCTCGCCCAAAAATTCCTGTGCCTAGATCTGTGTTCGCTGATTCCCATTTTCCGACTATAATGAAATGACTTTCGTCGTCAGGGCTCACTTGGTGTAGGTTGATTTTTAACTGAAAAGTTTTGGTGCCACCATAAGGCAAACTTGGTTCGTAACGCTTCTCGATTTCTCGGATAGACATCAAGCTTTCCCATCCTATCTGGTTGTTTGCCGGCTTAAGCCTGAAATTCGTAGGAAGGTAAAGCCAGCCTTCTACCCAAGCCTCTTTGGATGAGTAAAGGCACTTCTCTGTTGCGTCGTCCCAGCCTTCCCACATCTCTATCCGTCTGTTCCTATCATTAGACGTATCCGTGATCTCGCACTTTAGCCCGTATGAACCAGTGTGTTTGATTTGAGATTGAACAAGCACTATGCTACTTGGGTTTTCGTAAAAATGATCTATCTGTGACGTGTCGCCAGTTTCAAAATCAATTTTTCCAAAGATTATTGAGTTAGGCCGATCAATGATTCCAGAAGACCGAATAGTTTGAGCATCCGCGATTTGACCACCAGACAGCTGAAGCTCAGACAAAACAAAAAGAACAAACAAAAAGAGGGTCAATGCCTTTTTCATTTGTCCTTCACTCCATTTATTTGTTTAGGCGCATTTATTTTTGTCCCCTCATTAAGATATAACGAATATTTAAAACAACGATTTAAATCTTACGATTTACGATATAATTAGTGATTAAAATGACCGAAAAGGTCATGATGATAGGATTGGACGGGGCGACATGGTCCCTATTGGAACCTTGGATTTCAGACAGTAAACTTCCAACCTTTAAGAAACTTATAAATTCAGGCTCAAGAGCGGTACTAAAGAGTACAGTACCATGCGTAACTTGTCCAGCCTTGCCCTCCATGTATACGGGTGTGAATCCAGGAAGCTTTGGGATTTTCTTCTACTTAAAACGGGATGGCTCCCCTGTAACCCCTAGGGACATCGGATACCCTACGATATGGAATGTTTTGGACAGGTATAATTACAGCTCATGTATTGTAAACCTCAGAGTGACATACCCTCCGGAGAAGCTAAATGGTGTGATGATATGCGGGAATCCCGTCCCATCGGATAAAAGCAACTATACTTATCCAGAAGATCTGAAAGAAAGAATTGTAGGATTTAGGGACGATAGAATTCGAAAGAAAATAAACAAAATTAAAAATGATAAGAAACATCGAAAAGACCTTCTTGAGCTAATAATGAAACAAACGGAGAGAAGATATGGTATCTTTAAAAAATTAAACGAAGAGAGGGATTATGACTTCTCTTTTTTTTGGATAGATGAAACGGATCAAATACAACATATTTGTTGGGAAGATAAAGAGATATTACTTCAATTTTTTCATAAATTAGATGACATACTAAATGATCTCCTCTTAAGCTTTCCTAATAGAAACTTTTTAATCGTTTCAGATCACGGATTTGAGTCAAGTCCTGAAAAATTATTTTACGTAAATACGTGGTTGTTTAAAGAGGGGTACCTTAGCCGAGTAGGAGGTCCGTTTCTTCAACGTATCATCAACTTTGCCCAATTCTTCGCATCCAGATGTTTAAATCTACAACGTCTTGAAAGACTTTTCTTACAGTATAAGAAACTTAATCTAAGTATGCATAAACGGGCTTCAGATCAACTTATGGTTATAAAAAAACTGGATAGCTTTCCTGGAATTAGCAAAGAAAACTCGGTAGCATATCTCGCTACTACTTTTGGGATTGATGTCGTCCATTCGGACAATTATGAGACAATTCGAGAAGAGATTATTGAAAAACTTAAGAAGATAGAAGATGCAAATGGAGAAAGAGTAATGAAAGATGTTTGGAAGAAGGAAGATATATACACGGGAAAATATTTGTGGGAAATTCCAGATATTATTTTCCTTACATCTGAGAAATACGTGCCTTCACCTGTTCTAACCAAAAATCTATTCGGTGAAATTAAAAAAAGAGCAATTCCGTGGGGCTCAGGAGACCATACTAAGGCAAGAGATGGAATACTAATCGCATATGGACCGATATTTAAAGAGAGAACCGACCTTGGAGATGTGAGTATAGAAGATATAACTCCAACTATTCTTCATTCAATGGGATGCAAAATACCTGAACATGTTGATGGCAAAGTTCTGGTAAATATATTTAAGAAGAATAGTGATCCAGCGAAACGAAAACCATCGTTAAGAAAATTTATCTACATTAAAGAAGTTCATAGATTGGAGAAGGGAGAGGAAGAACAAATAAAAGATAGATTGAGGGAATTAGGGTATCTGTAGATTTGGGAGGGGAAATAGGATTATAGATAAATGAAAAACGGGACCTTTGAGAGGTTAATCTATAGAGCAAAAAGTGGAAAGACTATAGGCTTTCAGGAAACTCTATTTTATACACTTTGCCAAGGCTTTTTGATTTTAGAGTGTGTAAAATTTTTCCCTTTCGCCTTAAACCTTCATTAAGAAGTCTGTCCACATGGCTACCATAATAATCGTTAGCGTAAAAGATCTTTCCTCAAACTTTAAAAATTTTGTTTTTGGATATAAAGCCACGGCTATTCGGAAAAATATTTTGTGGTTTATTTTTTCAGTCGTTTTATTGTGCGTAACTGTTTTAGGTTTTGCATTAACACCTCTGCTTACAAAAGCTACCACATTGCATGTCGATGGAAGTAAAATTGTTGATGAATACGGGAATGAAGTGAAACTTAGAGGATTTGAACTTTGGATCAACGATTATGGTTATGGCTTCGGCGATAGAGAACCTTACGCACCGCAATGGGTTCACGACAAGTATATGCCTTTAACTCTAGACCATTTAAAACAGATAAAACGTTGGGGATTCAATGTTGTTCAACTCAGTTCTTGGTGGACTGGATTTAAAGGAGTATCTGAGCCATACGAGGATCAACCACAAGTTTATAGTGAACAAGGACTGGCTATAACACTTGAGCTTATTAGAATGGCAAGAGAGGCAGGGCTGTACGTTATCTTCAACATTAATGTTTGCTTTGATCCTGATTATGCTGTTTCTGGGGATTATCCTTGGTATGGATGGGCAACCAACGACTATGTTGTTTTCAACCAGTTAGATTCGTCTGGGCAACGTGGCTTAGAGAGGTTCTGCAAGTATCTTGAATGGATTACACAAAACGTTCAAGGAGAACCCAATGTTGTAGGTATACAGCCTTGGCATTTTCCTTACCACAGAGTAACTATTGACTATGAGAGAAGAAAAAGGTATTTCAATGATGTTGTACCAGCAATGATTCAAGCAGTTCGGAAATACACAGACAAAATCATCTTTATAAGTCCTCCTCATCTGGGACACTTTGATTACAACAACCATCCAGGTCCGTTCAAAGATTCAAACATTGTCTATAATTCTGGTGGTTATGGTTACCATGACATGATGGTTAAAGGTGCGGATCAAACTTGGGACTACGATGTTAGCAAAATAACGCATCCGCATCCCTCGTGGAGAACTTTCAGAGACAAATACAACGTTTCTATATTTTCAGCCGAAGGTCCCGGGATTTGTCGTGAAGTACGTTCGGAACAGGACAAACTTGATCTTTTCGACGCTTTGCTCACTATTATGGACGACATGAGCGGTTGGATAGTTTGGGCATATTCAGGTCCCGGAAGTAATTTAGGTGTGCTTGAAAGCGAGAACGCCAATGACCCTGCAAGTGAAGGACAAGTCGTCGAAATCCTCAAGAAGCATACACCACCTTAAAACTCGCTAATTGAGATAGTTGGGATTTCTATCGTAAGAGACTATGGGAAAGAAAAATGCTTTCGTTATAGTGTTTATTTTGGGATTCTTAGCGGTAATCTTCAATCAAACGTTTAGTGATTTCATTTCTTACAACTTTCCTAATATACATCCCATTCTTGCCACAGCTATAGCGTGGGTCTATGAAAAAATGGTTATTACACAATTTTTACACACAAAATAGGTTTTTCCTCATTTTTTGCGTAATTTTTGTTTTCAGGATAACTACTATCGCGAATGGAAACACCGCACAAACATCAGTCAACATTCTGACACAACATCATCCTAATATCTAACATAATTTGGATAAACAGCTTCGGAAAGGCCAATTTCTATCAAAAACGCGTATGTTAGGTTCTTCGACTGATGCAGAGGGTTATTTAGATGTTTGTTGAAGAGTTGCGCAATAATGATGAATGGGAAAACTTTGTTCTAAGTTCATCGAAGGGAACATTTTTTCAAACTCTGAGATGGAAAAGGATACTTGAAAAATCATTTTCTTTAGAACCAGTTTATTTAGTTGTTAGGGATTCAAACGAAAATATAGTAGGTATCTGCCCTTTTTTTGTACATAAATTTTGGCCTTTTAAGATACTAGATTCATTACCTTTTTCCGATTTCGGAGGCCCGTTAATAAAAGAAGAACTTAACAGAGAAGTGAGCGATCTTATAAAAGATTGTTTAGGACAACTGGCTTCTAAGAGAGGAATAACATATGCAAGAATACGTTTTTCGAACTCAGAATTATGTGAATTTTTTAAATCAGGATCGTCGGAGGTTGCCACAACAACAGGGGTAATGAGCTTAGATTTAAAAGAAAAACCGGCAAATTACATCTGGAATAAAGTGTTTACAGCGAGGGGGGGTCAGAGAAAATACATTAAACGCTTTGAGCGAGATGGTTTTCAAAGTAGAGAAGCACAGAATGTGAGAGATCTTGACCAATTTTATGTCTTATATTTTGACAACATGAATTACATCGGCGCTTCTCCTTACCGTCCGGATTTCTTTAAAAACATTTGGATCTCACTTTATCCTGAGAACTTCAATGTTTTACTAATAGAAAAGAAAGAGGAATGCGTCGGAGCAGTTGCATCTTTCATTTATAACGGCGCTCTCTATAACACCTATCTAGGACTTGATAGGAAAGCACATAAAAAATATCATATTTCTTATTACTTATTCTGGGAGACCATTAAATTTGCTCAAAAGAAGGGACTTGAGTGTGTCCATTTTGGGTCGACCTCTTCCGATCCAAACGCGGTTCATTATTCGCAAAAGAAGAACATGGGAGCTACCTTCAATCAACACTATTTTTTGTACATTCCCTTTGACCAAGGATTACTTCATCTAAGGAGGAAAGCATTAATGTCATGGAAGCGCTTAAGAAACAGGTTGCCAAAAAGCTTAGTAAAGAAACTAGAAGGTGAATTAAAAAGTATAAGTTGACTAGTTTATTGTTGCCAACTAATGTAGATTTAACTTATTACATATCGGTGAAACTTCTTTGAAACCTACAATTGAGGTAGGTTTCGAATGTCGGAAGAACTTACCAATAGAATAATAACCATTGCATTGGGTTCGGGAGCCGATTTAGTTGGAATAGTTTCTGCAGACCAATTAAATCGAGCTCCTGAAGGCCACAGTCCTTCAGATTTGTTGCCGACCGCAAGGAGCGTAGTCGTATTGGCGTGTGGCAGAAAATTAAACGAGGATCGATATTACATTGGGAAGTTTGTTTCAACAAAGTTTGGTGTGCGTCTCAAGAGAACACTTGCGCATCGAGGCATGAATAGGGTAGCGAGATTCCTGAAGCTCAAAGGATTTGATGTCGCGATTGAAAAGTCGGGTTGGTCAGATATATTGTCTTTTAGGCGGGCTGCTTATTACTCTGGGCTTGGGGTCATAGGGAAAGGCGGATTTGTCGTCCACCCAAAATATGGGCCTCTAAACGTTCTGTGCTGCATAGTAACGAACGCGCCCTTAAATCCCGGAAGGCCCTTAAACTTAGACCTATGTAAAGTTTGCACACTATGCCTCAAAGTTTGTGCATATGGAGCAATAACCCCAAATGGATTTGACAGTCGCAAATGTCGTTTCTATGATTATTATGACGCTAAAAAAGGCACTAGTAAGTATGGTCCCTGCAACGCCAAATGCGTTAACCTGTGCCCCATTGGTAAGTTCTGCCAGCACGCGCGTGCACGCAAAGGTCTGCTAGGATAGGTGAAGGAGAGGCTTGAGAAGCTAGGCTACTCATTAACGCGTGCCTGACTAATGCTTCGTATTTATGCAATGCTAGGAATGAATAAGACGATCTCCAGGCACAAGGTTTTGAATTAAATTGAGAAATAACGATGTAGCACCTAGAATATTATTTATAGTCGTTGTACTCATGTTATCAATATTAACCATTAAGGTTACTGCACAAGACTATATCGCTCCTGATTTCACCTTAATCGACATAGATGAAAATGAATTCTCGCTAAGCGACTATAGAGGAAAGATTGTTCTCCTCGACTTCTTTGCAACATGGTGTACTCCCTGTAAGATGGAAATGTACGAGTTAAAATATTTACATAAATTTTTCGGTGAAAGCCTTGAGATCATATCAATCAGTGTTGACCCCGATTACGACACCGTTGAACACCTCCGTCGATTTAGAGAGGAAAATCCGGGTAAGGACCTTACTTGGACGGTTGCTAGGGATATAGCAGGCTTATCCCAAGAATATGACGTTAGAGCCATTCCAACACTCGTGATCATTGACCAAAATGGATACATTCGCTACCGCCATGTGGGATCAACTCAGCGAGATACCCTCATAGAGGAAATTGAAGAATTGTCTGCAGCTTTAAATAAGCCTCCTAAGGCTTCCTTCACGTACTCGCCGACCTCTCCAATTCAGGGTGAAACCGTGACTTTCAATGCCTCAGCATCCTACGATCCAGACGGAACTATAGTCAGCTACGAGTGGGACTTCGGAGACAGCGCAATCGGCACCGGGGTCATAACAACTCACATATACGCCACATCTAACACTTACACTATAACCCTAACCGTCACAGATAACGACAACACCTCAGATACCGTCGTGGCCGAAGTGACTGTTTCACCTCTGGCGGTAGCGGTCCACGACGTAGCCATCGTAAACGTCTCGATGACTCGAGAAGTCGTGACGGTGGGCGAATCCGTATCCATAACCGCCATGGCCAAAAACAAGGGCGCTGAGACAGAAACTTTTGACGTTACTATCTACTACGATACGACTATGATCGGAACACAAACTATCACCAACTTGGCTTCGGGGGCATCCAAAACGCTGACCTTGAGCTGGAACACCGCCAAAGTGAGCCCGGGCATCTATACGATCAAGGCTGTGGCGAGCACCGTAACGGGAGAAACTAATACAGCGGACAACACACGAACGGGCGGCACGGTCACCATTCAGAAGTTAAGTAGCACAATCTTCATCTTCACGTCCCCAACAACCGTCACGGTCAGCGCTAGCATAGTCATTAACGGATCCATTTCTCCTATTCGCTCAGGAATGACTGTGGAGATCCAGTACCGACCCGTCGGAGGAGCCTGGAGCACGCTCGCAACGGTGAAAACGGACGCGGATGGACGGTACTCATATACTTGGTCGCCAGCGGCTGGAACCTACGAGATTAGGGCAAAAACTACGGCTGACGAAAGTGATGTAGAGACCGTTACGGTGCAGGGAGCACCGGCACCGAGCATCCTTCCATACTTGGCTGGAATAGCGATAGTCATTGTAGTGGCAATGGTGGTTTATGTCGTGAGAGCTAGGAAACCCAAACAAACATAAGAATTATTTCAAATAATCCTTTTTTCATTCCAAACTGTCCAGATCATAAGGATATGCCTTCTAAAGAGATAAACGAACTGGTCATCGCTTATTGCAAAGATTAAGGCTAACATGGCTTTCACATAATAGTAGGGCTTTCCTGTAAACTCGTGAGGTAAGAATCCGAAATGAAACCTTTACCTTTACGCACCATACGTGGCGAAATAGCATTGGGCGTCGAAGTCGCTGCCATAATACTCTGACCCCAGCCATCTACCATCGAAACCTTGTCATAGTGAGAAATGAAGCTATACGTAATGAATTTATGAGCTACATGCTCGCCCATACCATTTCTACTCTCCTATCTAATCTATCGGAAAAGGAAAATGCTGAAAGCGGTCGTTTCATTGGAACGTCCCCGCCAAAGAAAAAAATGATTTTCAGCCATGAAACCGTTGGCGCTGCTCTCTGTCTTTTAGCCCTTTTATTACATTTGCATGGAACTTACACATTCTATCCCCTTGATTTAAATTGGAACGCAATCAAATGGGCCGAAGAAAACGGGTTCAGGTATGTTTGCTTTGGATCAACTCCTGCTCACCCAAAGAGCGCACGCGAGAAAGCGAATTATTCTCAAAAAGTAATGTTTGGAGGTTCATTCCTACAACAGGAAACAGTGTTTATCCCCTTCGACTCCTACGCGTTCGCTATTCTCTCGCTCGGATCAAAAGCTGTTAAGGCATGGAAGGCTATCAGAAATGCATTGCCTGAAAAATTGCAACGAACAATGAAACGCAGATTATACGGCATATTCTGAATTGTAAATCAAAGGAAACGATGCGATCTTAAAATAAGTAAGGTTATGTTTCGATGCCTCATTATGCGTAAAAAACATAACTAAGAGAGTTAATGGCGAAAAAAATGGATAATACGCGTACACGCGCAATAAGCAATTTTAAAATAAAACTAGGGGCCCTACTTAGGATTATTTTCGGAAAAGTGCTTGTATTTGAAAAAACATTTGTGTTTGAAAAATCCCTCTCAAAATTTTCTTTTAAAATGGGAAATGAAGCGAAAGTCGATGTAAGACTCGCTCAAAGTAGCGATGTTTTAAAATTAGTTAATAAATTTAAGAAATTTAGAGGAGGAAAAGCTGAGGAAAGACTTAAGGCGGGCCACTTATGTTTTATAGCAGAAAAAAATGGAGATATTGTGCATTACAAATGGGTCTCTTTCAATAAAACCTACGTAAATGAGCTGGAGAGAAGAATTCGAATAGGCTCCGATTCTGCATATATATATGATGCTTACACGGTTCCGGAGTGTAGAGGTACGGGAATATCTCCCAAAGTATCGGCGAGAATTTTCGACTATCTATTTCAAAATGGTATCAAAAAGATCTATTATTTGATTAGCTACAATAATTTTCCGTCGATAAGAGATGCGGAGAAAACGGGGTTACGAAATATGGGCGAAGTCACGTTAACTAGATTATTCAAGTCAAGGATATATAGATATAAAGGTAAAACGCACAAAGACTACATTACATTGAAGGAAATGTTTTCTATTTGAAGTCACGGCCATTGATAACCTTGACATCGGATGCCTAGAGAATATTGTTCAACAATGAATGTGCGCGAATGAGTGATGACAGAAGATTTGGAAGATCACTGAAGATTAAGAAGAGTTAGTTGTATAAGATAAGAGAAGCCTTTTTCCTCGTTGCTGGACAAATCTTTGCATTAGTCGTACAGGCTATAGCAGTTTTTGTGGTAGTCAGTCTTTTGCGTCCAAACCTTCACAGCATATACGCACTTATCTCCGATCCTCCCAAGCCTTCTACTGGTAATCGTTGACTTCGGAATAAACCAAGGTATCATTCGATTCTCTGCAAACCTGCGTGTCAAGGGCCGAAACTAGCAGATCGTAAGGCTGATATGCCACGGCTTATTGTTCAAACTAGTAATCGGCATAATCATTTTTGGTCTATACATCATCTTTTCAGACTACTCTGCCCATACACATCGTAAACAGACCCGATATCACATGGTATTCATGCCTATTTTCGTTGCCGACAATTTGCCTATCCCTCCCGGGCTTCAGCCGATCCGTCCCCATAGAACTTATGGTCCCACACCTCACATACCTAGCCATCTTCA
>Ga0315310_10000425_pt1 | contig 27085 bp, 31 predicted proteins | sample TDP5_MG_FD_203630 | JGI IMG/M metagenome (GOLD analysis project Ga0315310, IMG submission 203630) | Freshwater sediment microbial communities from Lake Towuti, South Sulawesi, Indonesia - TDP5 | ecosystem: Environmental > Aquatic > Freshwater > Lake > Sediment | place: Indonesia: South Sulawesi...
GTTTAGTTTACACTTGTCACACACTTTGTTACAATCAGAGGGCTGGTAGTTCAGTTTGGTATGAACGCCTGACTTGCACTCAGGAGGTCGGGGGTTCAAATCCCCCCCAGTCCACTACAACAACCCCCAGTCATTTTGGCAAGTCTTCAGCATTATTCGCGTTTTCGAAAGAGTCTGTTTCCGTTGAAATCGCAAACAAATAGCCCCATGATTCGGGCAAATCACCTCGCCTTAAACCCCTGCTCTGGCATGGAGATGATTACGCATGGTTTTTTATGGTAGGAAGTTAACTAACATAAAGAAAGCCCGTTTTTTGGAGACGAGTGAACTGTCTCAAACACAAGAAGACACCGCGAAAGCGGTGCTAGAGGGGCACAAGTGCGTTAGTTTAACGACCTTTCGCAAAAGCGGCAAGCCCGTGTCAACCCCAGTAATGTTCGCTGTTGAAAGTGGCAAATTGTACGTGCAGACCGCCGCAAAATCAGGAAAATTCAAGCGCATCCGACATTACCCAAAAGTGCAACTCGCACCCTGTACAATGCGCGGCAAGATTGTTGGACCAACTATAGAGGCGGTAGCGCGCATCCTACCCGCCGACGAAGAGGCAGTGGCAAAAAGTGCCCTTAAACCCAGCTACGGTTGGATGATGCGAATAGGTCGCTTCCTGACAAGGCTACATGGCGACCGCGGCGAACTAGTCTATCTAGAGATTGTGCCAGTGAAAGAGGAGAAATAGTCAAGCTATCTATGGGCTAAGTAGACCGTAACTTTCAACTTATAGAAGATCTGAAGACGCTGTAAACAAACCTCAAAGCGGGAAGCCTCTCTTCTTGAAGATACTCAAAGCCAGCAAGCTAGTTCCACTAATGGTTGAAGGTTTAGCAAAGAAAGAAGGAACAATGCTTGATCAGCGTGCGGCTTTGATGGATTTCTCTAGAACATCTAAACCTTCAGTTAGCCTTGGAGCGTCGGGATTGAGGCTGCCCACACCTAATCTTATCCTGTTCGACTTAGCCAACTTGTAGTCGTTTTTGAAGAGGAAGAATGCGCCCGGCACCGCAGCGAAACTGTGTTGCTTTATTGCGCGCTCGTTCATCCATTCATGCGTGTCTTTCACGGGCAGTTTCATCCAGAAAGTTATGCATGAATTGTTCGGGAAGTATTCGAAGCCTTTTTCTTTCAGCAGTTTCTCCGCGTTCTTCTTCAGTTTCAGATATTTTCGCTTGTGCTCCTCTATCGTGTTGTATCCTTCTGTGAGCAATTTTGCCATGGCGAGTTCAACTACGTTTGAGAAAACGCCCACAGTGCTCAGGGTGTCTGCGTAGAATTCGTTTACGAGCTGTGCGTTGGCTATGGCTGCGCCCATCTTGAGTCCTCCCAGTCCGTATGCTTTCGAGAAGCCTGTGGTGACGATTCCAAGTTGCTTGTCGATTGAATACACAGTGGGCACAGCGTCTCTGTCAAATTCAGCGTAGATTTCGTCGCATACCACGTAGAAATCATGTTCTCGTGCAACATCCATGATTTCCCTGAGTTCACTCGCATCTGATACGGCTCCGCTTGGAAGATGAGGATTTGTCAGCACCAACAGGGCAGTATTCGGGGAGACGATTTTGCGCAGTTTATCTCCGTTGAGTCTGTAGTCTTCTTTTTCCTCTCTGTCTAGTCTTTTGATTATGGGAAAATGCTCTTGCACTTGTCTCAGCAAAGGCTCGTAGGTTGGATACTCCACAACGGCTTGTTTTTTCTTAGGGTTCTGTTCTGCGAGGACTCGTATTATCCGTGCGTTCTGGCCTGAAGCGCCTTCACTTGAAGTGAAGAGGTTTTCAGGTTTTACGTGATATCTCTTTGCTAAGAGCGCAATGGTCTCTGGATTGCCGTGCGCGTGGTTGGTGCTCAGGTCGATTTCTCCCAGAGTGAGATTGTATTTGAATCTGCTCACACCGCTGGAGCGGAAGTCGTATCTCACGTCTGGCACGTTTACGTACCAGTTCAAGTAGGCGGATGGATGCTTCATCAGTCACAGCACCGCTTTGACATGCAATGCTCTGTATGTTTAAGCGTTTTCTGTCTCTGATTCAGGCGGCTCAATTCGGACTTTTATTTCTGCTATTTCGTCGAACTCTTTCTTCACTTGTTCCTCGACTTGCGTTGCTATCTGGTCGGCTTCTCGCACAGTCATGTTTGGGTCCACGACGATGTGCAAGTCGCCCACTAGATACGGTCCAAGCTTTCGCATGCGGATGCTGTGCACGCTCTTAACGTGTTTGACACTCTTGGCTATGTCTGAGATGTCAGCTATGATGTCGGAGCATTGGCACGCATCCATCAAAACCAACGAAGCCTCCTTTGTTATAGTGTATGCAACTGAGAAGACGAACAGGGCAATTATTATCCCGGCTACAGCATCTGTCCGTGTGATTCCAAGATATCTGCTAAGCGCTATGCCAATAAGAGCAGTCAGAGATGTGAGCACGTCTTTGACTGAGTTGAGGGCGTCTGCTTTCAGTGCCAAAGAACCATATCGTCTCGACGCGCGATTCTTGAAAACCCACTGCACAAACGCTACAACCGTTGCGATGAAAGCCACTGCAATTGCTAATTCTGCATTCAATATCTCTCTAGGTGAAAGCAGCTCCAAGTATGATTCATAGAGAATTATCCCGCCCAACATAACCATAAAAAAAGCTGCCACGACACTACTGAAAGTCTCAACTCGATAGTAACCAAAATGAAACTTGCCGTCAGCCGCCTTCCTAGACAAACGCAACCCGACCCATACAATCAAAGAGACAACGGCATCAGCGAATGATTGAATTCCATCAGCCACGAGAGCCAAGCTCAGTGTAAGAATTCCGACAAAAACCTCGGCAATGCCAACTAACACAAGAACCACAAAGGATTTTTCAGCAACCGTTCCGCCTTTTGCAAGTTGGGCTGACTGCAACTTCGAGTTTTCAGCGCTCCAAGCGATTCTACTTGAGACATTATTTACGAGATTCATATTTCAACTGTTCGCAACAAATGTCACAGTGTGACCCAAATATGAAGGTGGCAGTAGCAGGATTGGAATAGGGGTCTGTCCGCTGTTTGGTCTTCATTTGCATAAGGTCAGACTGGGACGGCGACATCATCCCCCAAGAAGGTAATACGCTAGTCGCCCAAAATAACCTTTCTCACCATCCGAAACCTTTGGCGGTCGCTCAGTGACAAGTGGTAGGCTTACTGCCCTTTATGTAGGAACAGAAAGACTCAAGGCGGATTCTAATGCGTCTCTCAACGGTGTTCTTAATAGTTGACTTGGCCCGTTGCCATTCTAGATTGCTTTCCCGGTTTTGCGGACGGCACCAGGCATCAAAAAGCTGAAGATCACCCTATTTCTGAGTGCCTACTAAGAGCTAGTCTATAATTCTCTGATTTCCATTCTTCCCAGTTTCTTGTCAATGCCTGAGAACAGGACTGTTCCATGAGCTTTGGCTAATTCATTGTATACTCCTACGGGATCTTTGCTTCTATTTAGCATGTTTGCATTACAAGCGCAGATGGCAATCATTGGGACGTCCATGACTCTGTGCAACGATTTTTCATATTCGATCAGTTCCGGAATCAACTCGCGGTTGAAAAACCACGCGGTCTCCCCAGCGACTCTTAATCCCTTAAAGCCCTTCTCCAACGCTGTATTATAGAGTCTATTCCAAGAATCTATCGTGGTGGGTATATCGAACTTTCCATTCTTAATGTAAATGTCTTTGTACTTAGAGATGTTCAAAGCGCTTGCTTTCTCGTATTTTCTCACATCAATGCCGAATCGTTTCATGGCTTTTCTTATTTGGTTCGGACTCTCTTCAGAACTCACATATACCGCTGCTTCGCCTTTTTCCAGCCCAACTTTTAGATAGGTGAACAGAACGTTGTATTTCGCTTCTGAAGAACCGTATATAAGTGTCAGATGGTTTGTGGGTCTCAATTGTTCCATATAATCAATCAGCTTTTCTGGAACAGCAATCGTTTCAATAGTTCTCCAACTTATGGCCCTGTGCCACAGATTTTCAAAGTCCGTATGAAAGACTCCAACCAAGCTGTCGCTGTTTGTCCATATACACGGTTTCTCCGCCATGTTTCCCTCCGCGACAGTTGAAATCACAGCCTCCGCGAAATCAACGAGCATGTAGTTACTTGTGAGCAAATCGGTATACCTTAAGTCGACATAGTTGCCAGGTGATATTTGCTCCTCGATGACTCTCGGAAGGGAATCTTCATAGTCAGGCACATCTGATATTATGCGAACCTTTACTCCTTTGCGTATGGTCTCCTTGAGCTGCTCAGTGAAACCATATATGAATTGTACAATCTGAGCTCTAGAGAACACAATGTCAATTTCTCTCTCAGCCTTCTTCATCATAACCAGCATTCTATTCGTTATACCTTCTCGCTCCGAGAGCAACGCGAAGTTGGCTCTTTCCTCTACTTCCAGTTTAGGTGCGTGAGCGAAATGCTCCAAAAAAGTCTTTGTCTTAGCCTTCATGGCGGAGACTCTTTCGCGGGCCGTACGTTCTTCTCGTTTGATTAGAGTAGAAAGCGCCTCTTCAACAGGAGTAGCTCTAATTCTAGCTGGTTTGCCTAGCAATTTTACAGCTAATCCCATTTTTTCAAGCTTAGGTAAGATTCTGTAGACATCTTCTCGACGCACTTTTGAGACTTTTGAAATTTGGTTTGCTGATGCTAACCCCAGCCTGGCTGCGGCGATGTACACCTTTGCTTGGTTGCAGGTGAGACCGAAGTCCAACAATACCTCAACATCCTTTTCAGAAGCTAGCAAGATTATTCAGATCCTGCTTCAATTGGTCAGCAAAGTACTACTCCATCCCGCTGAATTTAAGAATTACCATATGCACTACCTTTTCGAATTCCTCTTTTTGCGATGGTTTGTGTAGCATTTAATTTTCCCATTCTCAACGCGCATAGTGGTTGGCACTGATAAGCGCAACGCATTGAGAAACTATAGGCGTGCTATCTGCGCGAACACCCACATTCCCTCCAAATCAAATAAACACCGTACAGGCCATGCAGACGACATAAATAAACCCAACAGAAAATCGCTACAGAGATACGCTCTTCAGCAGAATTGATTTGAGATCTTAAGGAAACATTGAGAAGCTCAATGCATCTGCCAAAAGTCGCCAGATTAACAGAAGTTTACGAAGGTCGCATGAAACAAGCGACAATTCAGGATGAATAGATCTTGGTTGCAGATGTCGAAGGAACGCGTTATACCACAGGAAGCAAATTCACTCACGCAAGTGGAGACCCTAAATCTAGACTACTTAAATAATCGCCAACACATCATCTCAGATAACTTTCCAATGCCTTTAGACCCGCTGAGAAGTATCGAGCGCTTTGCTTTCATGATGTAATTGCTGTTTTTCGACTGAGAGCCTTGAGTGTTCCTGAAACTCTGATGACATGAACGGCTGCAGGTGCGTTGCCGATTCTTGTTATCGAGGCAATTGCAGCTCTAACCATTGGCAAAGCCTTGTGTGAACATCTCAAAACGCCCAACCGTTTCTTCTCATCGTACTTGACTAAGTATAATCCAGCTTGACTTGCGCCAACCTCTCCGAACAATCGCAAAACTGCGTTCCAAACAGCCTCGGAAACTGCGCTAGAATCAGGCGGCTCCTCACAATCGACTCTGAGTGCAAGATATCGCCTTCTCACAAGTCTAGTAAAAGCCTTCACGCCTCCTTAATCACTCGAACACCAGGCGCCACATAATCCGCGCTTAACTTCTTCCTGTTTCGCTCCACAACTGCCGCAGGATTCATAGTCAAAGCTTCAAGCGCAAACGATGCCTCCACATCAAACAAGAAAGCCAAGGCAGCATAATCTTGAGGCTTACGCAAAAGCAAAGGCTGCGAAGCACCGCTCGAAAAAATAATAGGCACATCAAAACTCTTGGCTACGGCCACCTCTCGGCGCAGGCGCGTAAAAAGACCTACACCAGACCTGCCTTCAAGACTACTCAATGCCTGCGCCATATCCAGCTCTAGAGCTGCACCAGACGCTGAAGCCAGCTCAGCCTCAGCCCTGTCAAAAAACGATTTCTGCGGATCAAACGATTGAAAGCAGAGCAAGTCAACTCTACGGTCTTTAGCCGCTTGCCTAGCTACAACTTTTGAGCTGCAGAAGACAGACACAACTTCAAAACTGCGCCTGAACCTTCGCAAACCTGCAAGCAATTCACCAGGGGTTCTAGGAGCAAGATCCAATCTTGTCACAAAGTCTAAGCTTGACTCGTCACATAAGAGGCGCATCTGATTAACCACTTCTGGCTTGATGCTAGGCTGAAGAGGCACACCAATTTGGCTGTAACCCAACTCTGCCGATTTAGCAATCAGGCGCCCTGCCTGTCCTTCGTCCTTCCAAGGAACGCACAAATGCAAGTCAACAAACTTCATCGCGGAAGCATCCCGATTTCACGGCAAATCTCAATAATATCTTCAAGTCGACTCTTCTTAAACCTCAACCGCACACGAATCGGATCAGCCGACCCTAGCCTTGTTTCGCCTTCAAAAGCCGCCTGTTTGTCCAAGCGAAGGTAAAAACTGCCTTTTTCAACATGCTTGCCGATTTCATTCATCAACGTTTCCTTATCCAAGGAGCTCAGATTCAAAGCCAAATTCTCAACAACAGCTCTAACCACGCCTTTCTCCTTGATTCTGGCTTCAAACAATACTATAGGATTACCATAGTGCCCACAAGCCCTAGTCTTAACAAAAGAAATCATATCGATTTGTGCCTGAGGCGACATATGCCTCAAAGCCTCCAACACTTTGCCCTCATCTTCAGTGGCGTGAGCAAAGCAACTGATGTCCACCTCAGAAATCCGCAGTGCCTTCGACAAGCACAAAACACACTCTGCAGTTCTTCGTCTGCTGGTTTACTTCTTGCGCAACAAAAGCTTAAGAGCCTTCACATTCTCCGCGTGCTTAGTCTTTCTCCTCGCATCAACTCGCAAATGCAAACCCAAAGCCTGACGAAAATCAAGTCCCACTTCTTTTAGCTCTTCTCTGCTAAAACCTCTACCCTCGCGAGCCTTGCCAGACTTTTTCTTAACGAATGCTTCCCCTGCGGTTTGTCCACTCAAAATCTTTTCCCCAAACCTTTACTGATTTCAAATCTTAATTTAAAATTAACTAGACTTTTACCGCAAAATTATTAAACAAGTTTCGTGTGCATGCAATAAATAGAAAAGTGAGGTATTGAAAAACAGGGATGATTCCGAAAGAATTCTTCATCACGAGCGGAAAAGCAGTAAGCCCTGTCTCGGAGCTAAATGCCTTCGACCTCGCCCTCAAAAAAGCCGGCATCGCTCAATGCAACCTTGTATGCGTGAGTTCAATTCTTCCCAAAGGTTGCAGTGAGGTTGAGAAACACAACATCGACGCAGGCGCAGTCACATTCGCGGTTTTAGCCAGAATGGACGGAGACGAAGGCACAACAATTGGCGCAGGAATTGCTTGGGCTTGGGCGCGTAGCAAAAAGTACGGGCTAGTTGCTGAGGCACATGGCTACATGGACAAGAAGGCAGTCGAAGAAACCTTAGAATGGAAAATCAAAGAAATGGCAAAAATAAGAAGCATAAAGATCGGACCTATCCAAAAACGCATGGAAGTTCAGAGGGTGCCTACAGACAACTACGGCTGCGTCATCTCCGCTCTAGTCTACTACAAGTAAGAAGCTTCTCTTTCTTACTGACATCTTCCGCATTTCTTTTTTCTTTTGTAATTGCTGTTCTTACCCGCACAGCAAGCTACATCTAGGTTTCTCTGCGCACGCCCTTGTGATAAAGCCCACGGACTTCCTTACCAGCGCTGGTTAACCCTCTGAAAACTCGTCCATGCTGCGCTTTCCGAGAAATCCAGCTTATGCTCCTGTCAGATTTGATAACTGGGTGATTGGGATCAACCAGGATCACTTCATACCACTTGTTGAGACCGTCTTGCCAAACCCAATAGGAGTTTAAGACCTCCAAATTCGGAAACCTTCGAGCCGCTCGCTCTTCCGCGATAAGCATCAGACTCTTAGCCAGCTTAAGCTTAGTGACGCCCATGCGCTTTTGTCGGCGACCAGCTCTGGGTCTCTGCCTTCTCCATCCGCCTCTCCGCACTCTGACGCGCACTATCACATAGCCCTGTTTAGCTTTGTATCCCAACCTGCGTGCTCTGTCCAAACGAAGAGGCCTATCAACCCTCAACACAGCAGGCTCTCTACGCCACTCGATGACCCGCTGCTTCATCAAGTCCTTGACAAAGGAGTCTTCAGGCTTGTTCCACGCTTCGGCAACATACTTATAAGCCACTTCAGATTCAGCTCCTGTTTACAGTTCAACCCTAAAGGTTACATCCTAACGGACTCTGCATCCGTACACGGCTTGAAGCCAAATACCAACAGACCACTAATAAACCTTTTCAAGTCAAGAGTCTTCATCGCCTGAACACTGAAACTTCCTACACCGTTGACTTCTTACTTCCTGATCAAAGCGGCTTTCTTCACTAGCAGATAACCACTTCCACCCTGCCAAATCTTCTCACTTTCAATCAGCTCGATTCGCTTCTTGAAGAAGACGGCATCCAAAACCAGAGTTTCGTATTCTCCACCCTCACCCACTAATGAAACCTGAAACCTCTCGTTCAGCTCGATTAACTCGTTAGTTGCTGCCTTGTCGATTTTTCTTCCCAGCCACTCCGAGGTGAAGCCGTGGGCGTACACTCCGACTATTATGGTTTCCATTTTCAACTCGAACATTTCCCTCAACAGTTTCAGCGGATCTTCATGCCACAGTGGCGCAATGTGCTTCAGGTTTAGCTCTCTGCATATTCTGTCAACGCGTTCCTTCTGATACTGCGAAGATATGCCGCCCGAGACAACACCGTCAACCGAAAGCCCAGCGAGCACCCGTTTGAGGTCTATGAGTTCGACTTCTTTCTCGCCTGAAGTTTTAGCCGTAGTATGAGGGATGCCTACTGCCTCAGCGAACAGATCTGCCATGTGAATGTTGGGGTAGTGAAACATCCAGCTGTCAGCTCGCTGTGGAACCATAGTGACTAAGCTGACTACTTCAAAGCCTTGCCTTATGGATCGGTACAGAGCTAAGGCAGAGTCTTTACCACCCGTGACAAGAGCAGCTACACGCAACGACTACGACCGCCTTAGGATGATGTTTTATTCCTGATAATAAGTTGCTCTGTCAAAAGAGACTGAAGGCTTCTGTCTAGTAGTCTACTGTGATCCATCTTTTTTCCATCAGCCAAAACTGCCTATAGTATTCTTCAACGCGCTGGATAGCCTCTGCAACCGGAAGATCCCACAACGGAACCGTCATTAATCCCCAGTCGCACTCCACATCAAAAGCGTTTACCTTCAACGCAAAGGTGTCGCTCGGATGTACAAAACTTGGGTTAGCGATTCTTTTCCTATTCAAGACCAGAGCAGCAAACCTCAGTGGCAAAGTGCTCTCAAGCGTTTGGGCTAGTGAATGAACTATTCCTTCCGCCTTCTGCCGAGTGAACCCAGTGTTGACCACATCGTCAACGATCAAGATGCCCTCGGCAGTGTTTGCGAGTTTCTGGAAGTAGGCTATCCAATCCAAGCTTGGAAAATACGATTCCACCTGATGCTGCATATGGAGGTGTCTCTGCGCCACAAGGGGAACAAAATTGTCGATTATTCCATTCATCTTTGCCAAGCTGTAGGCAACGGGCAGTCCCTTTAGCACCAAGCCCAGAACCACTGTATCCCGCAAATCGAGTTGACGCTGTATCTTCTGGTTCAAGCGCTCGATTAGTTCATGGGCTGCAAACTTTTTTTTATTCAGCGGAAAGCCCTAGGCTAAAGCGCTCTGTAACGCTTATTATTCTTTCGAAAACACAGCTAGCCTAGGCTGGGCTTCAACTTAGACGCTTGTTCGCCTCTTGCATTGTTTCTCGGGTCTTTCTCTGCCATTCAGAGAACCCTGCGGGCGATTCAGGATAATTATTATACAAGTTCTTCATTTTCTTGAGCAGGTTGGCGGCGTCTCTAAGCCGTATCAACATACCGAGTTTTCCGAAGCCTCTAAAGGCTCGGCGTGTTTTTTCGGTTATGTTCAGGTGCAGGTCTTGTCCTTGGGTTACTTGAAGCACGTCATCTTGGGTGACGAGCTTGTATTTCATGCCATAGTTTATTTCCTCATTGCCCACATGGTTGAGCAGAAATAGCCTGAAAATGTCAAGCCCAGCCTGTTTAGCTCCGTAAGACCTCATATACCTAACGTTGTATTGCCATAACCCTGCTCGGCTGACATCGCCTTTTTCAATAGAGTCTGCAATGACTTGACCAGCTGTAAATCCGCCCGTCATAGAGGGTCCGATGCCACCTCCATGGACTGGATTCACTTGGCATGCAGCGTCTCCAACTACCAAGACGCCGTTTCCAGTCATGCAGTCTAGGGGGCGCCTGGTCGGAAGGTACCAAGTACCCTCATTCAGAATCGTTGAACCTTCAAACCTCGGTTTGGACAGAACGTGTTCATACAGTTGGGTTCTCGGGTTTGGGAAGCCTTTTTTCATGCTGACGCCCAAGCCTACGTTTACCTTGTTGCCGCCCTCTGGGAAAACCCATGTGTAGCCGCCAGGCGTCACGTTCATGTCCAAGTAGAGTTCCAAGAAACCTCCGTCCACTTCATGTTCGCCTCCGCCCTTTAGTTGACGTATCTCTCTGTGACATGCCTCAACATCCTCGTTGTCGACATGTAGGTCGATTCCTATTTGGGGCGGCAGTTTCTTTCTCAAGACAGAATTGAAACCACTGGCTTCCACCACGACCTTGCTCTGCAGCTGAATCCTGCTCTGAGTGCGCATGTCTTTGGCTGTTACGCCTGTTACGAAGCCATCCTTGAGCGTTGGGTCTATTATCATTGTTGAGTCCAGAAGTGTTGCGCCCGCATCTGTCGCCTCATTGACAAGTCTTTGTCCGAACATGCGCCTATTCACTATGAATCCATAGAGTTGCTTTTCCTCGATTTCAAAAACCGTCTTCATGTCAGGTGAGTAAATTCTAACGCCTGCTATCCTCAGCCCCAGTTCCTCACCCTTTGGATAAGCTAAGCCCAAATTGTCAAAATGATGCTTGCCAACGGCGTCTCCACAAATCTTCTCGCCGATTTGCTCTCTTGGCTTTCTGTCAAGCAGGCAGACCTTTAAACCAGCCTTGGCAGCGGTTAGTGCAGTCATGGAGCCTGCTGTTCCAGCGCCAGCCACGACAACATCGAACTTGCTCAAATCACTTCTTCTCCAAGACCTGATGTGTTTTTTATACCTTGTTGTATAGGTAAACCCTTATAAATCATGGAGTAACCTCCACAACACTAGGTGTGGAGCAATGAGCTTGCAGCTTACCCTGAACGATGGGCTTCGTAAACTTGTCGAAGCTCGGATGGAACAGACTTTACGAGGTATCGAAGACACGCTCAAGCGCATACTGCAACACCAAGAACTAAGCTTGGAAGATTTGAAGACAGTTATCCAGAGCTTAGAAGAAAGCTTCACTTTATTGTCTCAAAAATGGAATCTGGAAATACTCTACACGTTGTTCCTGAAAAGCACAGTCGGATTCAGCGGCTTGAAGAAAATCCTAGGTGTAAACTCTCGCACGTTGTCAGACAAGCTGAAAAGCCTAAAGAAACACGGCTACATCGAAAGAAAGGTGGAAACAGGACCGCCCCTAAGAGTGGAGTACTCTCTGACAACAAAGGGAAAAAACACAGTCTTGCTCGCACTGCCTTTGCTATACTACTCCGCCGTGTAGCCTTGGTCAGGCTTCAGATTTTAACTCACTGTGATGGCGAAAAGCAAGGCAAGCACCAACAATATAGTGCCTACAAGAGCAAAAGAAAGATAATAGAACAAGATGGGAATCAGCAGCCCAAGAGTTATTGGACCTAACGTCTGCCCAACATCCATTATCGTGTCTAATACACCCAGTGCTGATCCATACGATTTCTGCTTACACAACTCGGTTACGAGAGGCGATGTTGATGCCGTAACCATTGCCATAGCTGTTCCAAAAACCATCAAAATTATCGCCAGAGACAGAAACGAATCAGCCAGAAACATTGCAGCTAAGGACGCTGCTCCCAAGACTAAGCCGATTCCAATGGGCAGTCTTCTTCCAACTCTGTCGGACAACACGCCCATTAAAGGTTTGGTTAGCATCAAAAGGACGCCCATCAACCCTAATACGACGCCTATCTGCCAATCACTTAGCTTCAAAACGTCTTGTCCATACTTCGGTGTGAAAGCTTCAACCGCTCCATAGGCGAACAGCTGACCTGACTCGACTAGACTTACCGCGAGTATGCGGCGTTCGCTGACCACTTCCCCAAAACCCTCAAGAAAGGCTACCCTTAGGCCTTGATGCGTGGTGGTCAATGTGCCAGTCTTCTCTGGATGAATTCTGGTGGCTGCTGCCAATGCAAGACATGCGCTAACACCGCACACAAGATAGACTGTTTGAAAGCTCTTGGTAGTTACGGTTAGGAGGAAGCCGCCTATGAACGGAGCCATCAGCCTGCCTAGAAGAGTGGCTGAAGAGAAGATTGACATTCTCTCGCCTCTACGCAGAGGAAACAAGTCAGCGACAAGCGCCACTGAAACAGGACCAAATATGGCTGTGGCGAATCCGTGGAAAAACCTGACGACACCGAGTTGAAGCGGAGTGGTCACCAGCAGGTAAAGGAATGGTGCAACTGCAAAGAAAAATGCTGACAACAGAATGATTTTCCGTCTTCCATAAATATCAGACAAGATTCCGAAGGGCAAACTCGCCAGAATACCTGGAATCGTGGATGCCGCAGCTATCAAACCTATCTCCGGGTCAGATGCACCCAGGCTAATTGCGAACAAGGTTAACGTTGGGCTTTTAGACATTGTTGAACTGAAGATGACGAACAAACCCATAACTGAGAGGTAGATAAAGGAAGCAGGAATTCGCTGAAATTCGCGGTTCATCACGTTAAGTCCTCTCTTACAGCTGATTCAGAAGGGGATAAATCAATTGCTACCACCCAAGGTAGGCTGATTCCCATTGTGACCGCTAGCCATAATAGCAGACTAAAGGATTTGGTTAAAGAAAGGTGAAAGTCTTTGATTGACCTAATCATGATTCTGGCTTCAGTCACGATTGTGAGCATGGTGTCTTTCATAGGTTTACTCTTTGTCGGGATGAAGGAAGGCGTTCTCGGGCGCGTGCTAATGGTGCTAGTAGGCTTCGCTTCCGGATCAATGATAGGCGCTGCATTTTTCGATCTAATTCCAGAATCAGTAGAAACCGGATCAAGTGTCTGGCTGTTTATAGTGACAGGCATTATGTTCTTCTTCGTGATGGAAAAATTCCTGTACTGGCGTCACTGTCATGATGAAAACTGCCAAGTTCACAGCTTCGCTTATTTGAATCTCATCGGCGATGGCGTGCATAATTTTGTGGACGGTGCGCTAATCGCTGGTAGCTTTTTGATTTCAGCATCCTTGGGATTCACAACTACTTTAGCGGTTGTTTTTCATGAGATTCCTCAGGAACTAGGCGACTACGGAGTCCTAGTGTACGGTGGATTTGCACGAAAAAAGGCGTTGACATACAATTTCTTGTCAGCTGCAACCGCAGTTGTCGGCGCGCTCACAGCCTATGCCTTATCTTCGCAGGTTCAAGGCCTACCTGCGTTGTTGGTCCCATTTGCAGCAGGCGGCTTCATCTACGTCGCCGCGACTGATCTCATGCCAGAACTCCATAAAAGAACTCAGCCCAGAGACTCACTGGTTCAACTATTAACCCTGCTAGCTGGGATAGCTTTGATGTTTGTGCTTGAGTTGATCCTGCCGTCGCATTAGCTTGAACTGCTGTGCACAGCCTTTTTTCAGGCGTTCGTAAGCTTCTTTGGGCGTCTTGCTGCCTGCAACGATTTTCTCAAATGGACAGAGATCTGTCTTCTTCATGTTTAGGATGTGAGGCACTAGATTCTCGTATTCGTAATCCGTCTGGTTCTTGTCAAGCAAGTCTTTTGCACATTGACTCATGGTCACAGCGTAAACTTCTTGCACTTCAGAATAGAGGCAGAGTTGCGCTGCAGCTTCGCCCACGATTTTATCAGCCACTGAAGCTCCCTTCACGCCTTCGCCGAGCTGATCGACCGCTGTCAAGAAGCCTTGAATTCCAGAGGCTTTTGTCTCGAATAGTATTCGCTCATTTTTTGCTATGACAAGGGCGCAGTCTTTTTTCTTCAGTTCGTTTCTTGCTATCTGAAGATCTCGTTGCACGCACTCACTCTTCATGCTCTTGCATCAAAACTGGAAAATCCCAATTTATTCCTCGCTCAAAAAGAGTTCGCTGTCGGGTCTGGATGCTATCTCCTCGCCAATCTCGCGTGTTGCCTTATCTGTCGGTTGTTCAGAGAGTCTTCCCAGAAGTTCCTGTACAATAGCGGGATCAACCCGTATTCTGATCCGACGTTTGCTCCCATCAAGTTGAAATATGACGCTGATTTGGCTGGACTCTTTCCAAGCTAACCGTGTATTTCCGACAGTGCATTTCGTGGTTGTTTGAATTCCATCTAAGATGCAAGAAATGGGCGCAGCATACTTGAGCATCACAGTTGCATGCAATCGCGAGTCGCCGGGCTTGACGCCTAGTTTTTCTAGTCCAAGCAAGCCCATTCGCACGCCCAACGTGAGAAATGGGCCAAAATGCCCGTGAAAGTCAATCGCGGTTTGCAAAGCTGCGTTCAAGTAGTCGTTTCTATTTCGTGGTGGAGTGGTCATTCTTGGCTTTCTCCGTGCATTTAAGGGCTCTATGGGGACATTGCGGCAAACTTTACTTGTTTCACGCCTTTTTTAGCCATGAGTTTTTGCATGAGGCTTTTGACGTGGTCAGCTTTGCCTTTTACTGCGATTATTTCTAAGCATTTTTCCTTAGCCAAATGAACGTGCGTGCTAGACTTCACGACGTCGGTGAATTCATGTTGAATCCCTGTGATGGCGTTGAGCAAATGGGGTTTATCATAGTAGTATAGCAGTCCCATGGCGCCCATAAGTTCGCCCTTCTCCTGTTGCATCCATTTGTACTCGGTTATGAAATTACGAATAGCATCGTGAACTGCTTTTGACCTGTCGTCATACTTCATATCCTGCCAGACCGCGTCAAACTCTTCTACCAAAGAAGAGGGAAGGGAGACGCTGACTCTCCTTGCACCCGCTGTCCGATCCATGTCAACACCATTCCATGTTAATCAGTTGCCTTTGATCTTCCTTACGTTTGCCTTCTCAAGAGCCAGTATTATAGGTAGCGTTATTCCTATCGTCATGATTCCACCGGCTAGGTGCCATCCTCCCCAAAAAGTCAACGCCCATTGGACTGTTTGGCTCGGCGTGAAGAAAACACCGATCAATACGCCAGCAACGTAGGCAGATAACATCGTCGCTATTGCTGCTATCATCAAACTGTATATTGAAATGCGTATTCTGTGACGATTTGCGAACATCAGCAAGTCAAAGATGACCGCAGAAGCGGCAAAACAGACTGTCAGAGGTGGACCTCCGAGAGATATGGCGACTGCTGAGCCAATGATGCCGACCAATGAACTGGTTCCAAATCGCCAAGTCGCCCATGTGACGAGCAATAAGGGCAAGAAAACTGCAAAATCATGGAGAATCGGAAGTCGCAGCAGTTGGAAACTCAAGGGTCCCAAAGTCAAGTTTAAGACGGCAAAAAAAGCACAGAAGACTGCTGCTAGGGCAACGTCCACGGTTGTGAGATATGTCCTCTTGCTCATCTTATCACTCAGTAATACTTTTTTGCCAAAACGTAATACACTAATGCATATAAGCTTTTCAGCAAGACCAAAATCTGAGTTGTCAACAGTCTAATTTCGGGAAGTGGAAAGCAAGTTACGAGTTCTCAGGGAAAAACTAGTGTAGTTACGGATCCTGTGTGGTTCTCCGTCTTTGTTAAAATGCCAGCTCCTGAAGCTTGGTGCTTGTTCTTCAGCTGATAATTGCTTTGACCGTCGAGGCTGTGATAAGCTCCGCTCTCGCCCAAATCATCGTAAGGTACCTTAGCAGAGCCCGGATTATGCAGCAAGCATTTCCAAAACAACCGTAGCTCCTAACAACATTCTGCGCGTTGATGTCACCTTGAACACTCTGACGACAACATCGACACAGTCTTGAGCCTGCTTAACGCAGTCGTCACATGGTAGAAGACGGGCTTAAGGGTATGTCACCTTCTTCTTTGACACAGCCTTTCAGTCGCAAAAGGTAACATACTCACAAGCCACGCATATCAATATTGAAGCGCACCACAAACCATGCAGAATCGCACCACAAACTATGTTAAAACGCACCACAAAGTGAAAGTAAACAGCGCCCAAAACACCATACAGGATCATCAACTGAACCTAAAACGCAACCAGAAAAGTCACACTTTTACTGCAAAAAATTTTTCCAGCCCTCAACGTACACCCACCTACACAAAAATGGTAGCCCGGGAGAGATTCGAACTCTCGTCAGCGGGTCCAGAGCCCGCCATCCTTGACCGCTAGACTCGGCGGCTAATGAGCGCTGTCAACTAGCCTCGACCGGGCTGCGCCGGGCTAAAACAATGAAATAGCATCACTCTAATAAATCATCTATGGTCGGGGCGTCGTTTAACCCAGACCTTTGCGCTTGATACCATTATTGATAGACCGCACATGGAGCCATGAGACTGATCGTTAAAGATTACGGTTAATAATGGAGATTAAGATGTAGAATTGATATATTTGGGTAGATCGTAAGGTTTATATATTTAGACATTTCCTAAAGCTCTAACACGGCGGGGCCAGATGGACGAATTCTAAGCCCGACGGTTCTCGACATGGAACTTGTCGCTTGGTGACGGTTTTCTCGCCTCTAAGACATATAGCGAGGGAATAGCCGTGGCGAAGGTTGAGGCAAGGTCCAAACTCACAGACAAATGTCCCGAGTGCGGCAGCACAAACCTGGTTCATGATTATGACACTGGAGAGACTGTCTGCAGCAACTGCGGCTTGGTTCTGCATGAGCACACCTTGGACAAAGGTCCTGAGTGGCGTGCTTTTACGCAGGAGGAAAAAGAATCCCGCAGTCGCGTTGGTGTGCCCACTTCGTATTCGGTTCATGACAAGGGTTTGTCTACGGCTATTGGAAGGGTTGATAGAGACGCTTTTGGGCGCAAGCTGCCTTTGTCCACGCGACTTCAGATGTGGCGTTTGCGCAAGTGGCAGATTCGGTCTCGCGTACATTCGTCAGCGGACCGCAACTTGGCCCAAGCCATGGCTGAGCTGGATCGTCTCTCTGACAAGTTGTACATTCCAGGGCCGATTAAGGAGAAGGCTGCTGTTGTTTACCGTAAATCTTTAGAGAAGGGTCTAGTGCGTGGCAGGTCCATTGCGGCTATTGCTGCGGCTGCTTTGTATGCTGCTTGCCGGAATAGTGAGACTCCTCGAACGTTGCGTGAGATTGCTGAAGCCAGCCTAGTTGATAAGAAGGACGTGGCTCGTTGCTATCGTTTGTTGTTGCGTGAGTTGGAGATGCAGATGCCCATTGCTGATCCGCTGACTTATGTATCTAAGATTGCTGAGCGTACAGGTATTAGTGGGCAGACGCAGGGTTTGGCTATTAAGATTATTCGGGATGCTAAGAGGCGGCGTGCTGCTTCGGGTAAGGATCCTATGGGTTTGGCTGCTGCGGCTTTGTACATTGCCTGCTTGCAGAGTAATGAGAAGAAGACTCAGAAGGATATTGCTGAGGCTGCTGGTGTAACTGAGGTTACGGTTAGGAATCGGTACAAGAGTTTGAAGCGTCAGTTGGGTTTGGAGTTGCCAGATTAGGCTCTGCTGCTTTGTGTGTTTCTGTGTGTTCTTTTTCGAGTTCTAGTGTGATTGGTCCTTTGTAGCCGCATTGTTGGCATATGTATTGTTCTGGGAAGAGCCACATGTCGAAGCGTGTGGAAAGCCGGAGTTCTGGGCTGCCGCACCGTGGGCATAGTTTAGGTGTTGTGTGTTTGTGTTTTAGGTTTCTTACTACTTCGCGGAGGTGGCGAAGTGCTTCCATCGGGTTTTCTGTTGCTCCGTATGTGTGGTTTTTGTTTTGTTGTTTGAGTGGGTTACTGTATTTCTATGTTGTCCTTTGGGTAGCCTAGTTGTTGTGTTAGGAAGTTGGATACGCGGTCTCGGTGGTCGCCTTGGAGTATGATTTGGCCGTTTTTGGCAGTTCCTCCGCAGGCGCAGTATGTTTTCATTTTTTGTGCTAGGCGTCCCATGTCTGTTTCTTTTGTGTCTATGCCGTCGATTATGGTAACTGCTCTTCCGAATTTTCTGGTTTCTAGGCGTACTTTGATTCTTTGTTGTTCTTTGCTGATTTCGCTGCAGACGCAGATGTCTTTTGGTAGTCCGCAAGTGGGACAGATTTCAGGCATTGTTCTCTGTTTGTTATGATTTATGTGGGTGGTATTTAAGAGTAATTGTGGGGATGGTGGCTTCGTCAATTTGGTTATTTTTTCTTGTTCTTTGTTGTTTTGTGGTGTTTTTGGTAAGTTCTTATTGTGGTTTGTTGGTTTCTATTGTCTTTTGATGGTTTGAGTTTGGCTTTGTCCACACTGTAGTACAGCTTGTTCTGAAACGTGGTTTCTTAAGGCTCTTAGTATGCTATTTGTTTTGGAATAGTCGTGGGGTATGCAGGGAAGGGTAGTGTCGAGAAAGAGGGTTCTGGTTTTCTGCGCTCTAGCCTCTGCAGTTTTAATTGTAGCCATGTTCGGTTATAGTCTGCTTCCGAGTTATCTTCCTGTTTCGCGTGAAACCATTTCTGAGATTGTTTCTGACCCCGCGGCTTGGGTTGATAGAACAGTCCGGGTTGAAGGAACCATTCAGAGTATCGATTTAGGAGTAATCCAGCCGTTCAATTATTGGTTGTCTGACATAGAAAATCAAACATTGCGCGTTGGTGTGAGGTGGAATTTTGAGCCGGATTTGTCTGGAAACAGTGTAAGTGTCAAAGGAGTGGTGAGAAAAGGTTACGCTTGGGTTCATCCGGATTATCCTGGTTGGTGGGTCTACTTCATTGATGCAGACTCGATTTACTGGGTTCCGTCTGCAGGGGATTCTCAGATGGCAAGTCATAGCACGTCTTTTGCTGAAGAAGCTATTGGGATAGCTAGGGATGCCTTTGTTCGGGATTACGATGACCCCATTCTTCAGTGTTCTGTTTTTAGGCATTATGAGGACACGAGTGTGTTCTTTGTCTCAGTTTATTATGCAAGAGTCTTCGATTATTCTGAAGGGGAATTTCATGTTCCGTACAGGCATGACTATGTAGTTGACATAGAGGCTAAGTCGGTTGATGATGGTCCTACTACTGATGTTCCCGAGGGTTTTGTGGCGAAGTTTGTTGGGGAAAAGCTTGTAGCGTCGAAGGAGCAGGCAGTAGAGACGTATTTTATGCTTCTTGATAAGAGTCCGAGCAAGAATTATTACATTTACTCTGTTGAGGATGATCGCTTGGATTTTGCAGTGTCAGAAACAGCTGGTGTGTATCGTGTGATGGGCGTTTTCAGGAACTATGCTGTTAACTCCCTAAATGCAAAGATCACTATCACGTACGACATATTCCATAACGGAACGGCAACACTGGAAAGCGTAAGTATGTAGGATGCGCACGACTTCTTGATGCATGCATGGAAATTCTATCCAAAGAAGAGGGGTCTGAGGTGTTTCGTCAACCGTAGCTCGTTTATTCATTCATATGGAAGAGTGTCCTACCTGACACAACTACGCCGAAGATCGGGACTGCGTAGTTTGGACCTCCCCAGATGGTGCAACCTTCGACTGGTGCTCCTACAGGAGCGTTTACAAGGCTGCTGATTTGCACCATGAAAGTGAACTTTTCTGGTCCTGTTTCGGCCCAATGAACACTCCATGTGGATGTGGCCTCAATTATGATTTTCAAGAGTCCCCCTTGCTTTCCTGAATGTGGACCGCCATAGGGAGTGAAGCTTACAAACTGCGTGATCGTCCAGACTCCTTTACCATGCACTGTGCCGTCGGACTTGATGTGTTGAAAACTACCGCCTCCACTTACAGCACCAGTTGATGTGTCGAAAGTTCCTGAACCTGTTAGGCGTAACAAATCTCCAGCTTCTACGTGAGATGGTGGTCTACTCATTTCAGCCTCCGAAACGTTTGGTCCCATGAGAGTGAAGGAATACGGTGTTTCACCCTGAGCTTCCACCAGAGGTATAGCAACAAACACTGCAATCAGTACGGCAGAAATTGCTTTTATCTTCATTTCCTTTCTCACCTCCTTTCAACCCGTAACGCTTGCATCGCACTAAATACAACGCAACTTCTATAAGTAAATTATGAAACATACTTCTACACAATTAGATATTCAATTTCACATTGCATCAATAATACGCACATGCACGAGAAATGTTCGCTAGCATAGAAACTCTATGCACACACAGAAGCACGCTCGTTTTCAATGAATCCTCGATCTACAGACTTATATTGATGCAAAACAAAATTACTGATGGTCTCAATGAGCCCTCCAGCCTTCGAATGGATTCTTGTTAGCGTCGTCATCAGTTATGGCGGTCCAATCGTCTGGGGGCTTTTGTGCAGCAGATTTCGCACCCGCATTGGTTTGACCCTCTTGTTTCTGCCCTTTCTGCTTCTAGCGTTCTATGTAGGCTTAGGGAATCTCTGGGTGGTGTCCTATTATTTCATAGGATATATTCCCTATCTAGCCCTAGGATACCTCGCCGGTCTGTGGTGGAAGCAAAGGAAGAAAGGAGCAGGAACAAAGGTTCCCATGCAGACATAGAGTTACTCCGAGAAACTCAGTTTAGCTTCACGATAAGTCCTGATTCTACGACAAGACTAGGGGCTTTCACTTGTGTTGCGGTCGTTCTTTCAACACTTCTCTGGGGATTATGCGAAAACGCGTCTGCTTTGAGTCTCGATGCTTCGTCAACCAGCCCATTCGAGCCAGTTGGTTGAGGTAGTTGCTCTCCATCGCGCGACAACGTCCAGTCAGATTCGACACTTCTGTTGCGTTGCATTCGCCCTTAGAACCAACAACCATGTAGGTCTTTCGAAGATGATCCGGCAGCAGAAACAGCTCTGATTGTGGAATCTTTAAGGGCAGCGGATTCCAGCGTGAAAGACGGGCTTCAATGTCGTCGAGTCGATAACGTATCTGTTCCATCTCTTCGAAAAGTCGATCAAGCGCTGATCTTCTCACCATGTTTATACTCTCTGGCTTTCAACGGTGCTTATCCGGCATGTTGAAGCGTCAACTTGCTCCTTCAATATCGTCTCATCCCATGCGGATTGACACTGATCATTGAAAAATGAGAATCGAACATAAAATCGTTTACAAGAAGGGCGTTCATGAAATCAGGGACATCGTCAAACCTCACGAAGTAATCGCAATTCAGATCGTGCAAAGGCGTTTCATCGTGTACTACGCCTATGCTTACAGTCGAAGCTTTGAACGCCGAGTTGTCCGTTTCCGAATCTCCCATGTACAAGACTCCGCTCTTGACCCCCAGCTCATTAGCCATCTCCTGCAACGCCCAGCCTTTATCCGGAGCAACTGGATACACATCGTAGAACGGCTGCGTCTCATACTCTATCAATTTCAATCTCAACTCTCTACAGTAAGCTGCGACTTGTTCGGCTTCTTGTTTCGCTGCTTTTGGATGCTGTGCCCTTCGCCAGTCTACGCAGAAGGCGACAGTGTGCCCTTCAGAATCTTGTTTCTCCTCAATCTCAACTCCAGCATTCGTGATGTGTGACTTGGCATAGTCAACGGCGCGAGAAATGCCTGCCAGCCTGTGCTCCAAGCTCTCTCTCTTCAGAACCCTTTTACCAATTCGCATCTCCAACCCCCCTATCGCTGACCATGCCCGAGCAAAAGGAGTCCTCGGCATAATAAAAAACAAGTCTTTCATCGTGATAATCGATATGGGGAGAAAGCTGCTGATCTGCCTAAGCATCACGCGTGTTTCCAGTGGAACCCGTGATTCGGCTCTTGAAACGTTTATAGGGCTTATCGTTCCATCATAGTCTGACGATAGACACTTCACTCTGATCATTTGGGATCTCGCTTGGGCTGCTTGATTTTTTTGGCGCATCAGTATATCTTACACGACCTCATGGATTGAGCTCTGGCCAATGCAATCCATCGTGGTCCTAGAATGTTTGTCACATTCCCAGTTTATAATGATTTGCTGTTAACGTGTTCACCGCATAAACACACTGAAGTCAGAGGGAGCCTCGTCACAAAGGTTAGACTACGAGTTGTGTGATGACGTTGTTAACCTGTTGCGGTTATGATCGTGTCGAAGCTGAAACTTGTTATTCCTGAGATGGATGATGAAACGACAAGCGTTAACTTCGTTTGAAGCACCTGATTCACGTTTAAGGTCTGACCGGCATAATTCCAGTCCAAGCTGATATAGTCTGAGGCAGTTGGCGGACTCCAGTTCTGAGTGGTTTTGGAAAGCGTGACAACAGCGTTACCTTCATTCCTGATGTAAACCGTCACAGTTTTGTTTGAACCTGGATCTAGAAGTCCCCAACTGATCGATGAAGTCTGGTTTGTGCATCCTAAGTTCCAGTAGATTCCGACTCCAACACCTTTCACTGTTCCTGCACTGGGGATCATCTTAGCACTCTGAACCGCTGATAACGCTATTCCGTAGATACCAATCGCTAGAACGCTCAAAACCAGCGCCAATGAAACTCCACGTACGATTCTTCCCCTATATTGCAACGAGATTCCACTTCATGTTGCTATAGGCTCGCGCAAACTTAGTATACATTAATGTAGAAACGTAATACAGAAAAACAGAATTTAGAAGAAGCTGGAAGATCAAGGGCAGCCAATGCCAAACAGAACCCACATTGTGAATAACACAGACCCTTTCTTAGACATGTTTGACTACGTTTCCACTCGCCTTATGCTGCAAGCCTATCGTTGATTTCCACAAGTCATAAAGCACGGCAAACGTGTCTGATTTAGCAGGGTAACCGGATGCCGAAGAACAAAAAAAGAAGCCCATGATTATATGCAGACACAAGCCTTAGCGAGCTTTGCAACAGTCAGTTCTAATAACGAGCCTCACGTCGTTCCTGTATTCTTCACGTATAAGAAGGGAAAAGTTTACGTGCAAGCTGACCGACGATCCGTTAAAGTCAGGAATCTTTTGAGCAATAACAAAGTGGCAGTAGCAGTTTACAGCGGAGAGGAAGCAGTGATTCTTAGAGGCAGAGCCCGAATTGTTGAAGATGATGAAGAATTCGTCAGAAGGACCAGGGAACACTTTGCCAAGTACCACCTCAAGCTTGACAAGAACGGAAAAGACTCCTTGGGAATACCGTTGTTTGACAAATCCATAAGATGCGTTGTTGAGGTCGCCAGCGAGTACAGCACTTTCTGGTAGGCTGAAGCAGCCTTAAACTTTCACAGAAAGAAGAAGGGATTCCTGAAAATGGAGCGGCTTCGCTTGTGGAAAAACATCATATTTCGGTTTCAGTAACATCGCTGACTATGAAACATCCCTTATTAGATTTCCGATGTCTTAAGATATTCTTGAAGAAAGAGAGGAAGGAGAACCCGGCTACAATGTTTGAGGAATTTTCAACCGGCGCTGGACAGACGATTGTGGTCTTGTTCTGGCTGTTCTTGGCGATGATATTCATCTGGGGTTTAGCTTGGTCTAGAACCCAGATTAAAGGCAAATCGTGAGTAGCTGCTTAAGCGTTCTGCGACGTTAGCCTTATGCTGCTTCTATGTTTTGTCGTTTAATTGAGAATTCATAAGAGCATATAGTAACACTTAAGAGATGCGATACTTCTAATGTTCTGTAGACACGTATAACACAACTAAGGATAACCGAGCAACATGAGCCTACCCAGAAAAGTAGACCCAATATCAACAACACTACTACAAAAAATCAAAGAATCCCTAGACCAACTCAACGAAAAAATGGAAGTCATGATCGAAATACAGAAACACGGACAACACGTGACCCAAGAAGGCATACCCGACGTCCTAGACGTCATGACGCTTCTCTCCTTACCAGATCATTTACGCAAGACCGCTGTCACATTATGCAAACTCGACCAAGCAACCGCCGACGCAGTTGCCGAGCAAACCAAACGAGCACGAGCGGTCGAAAGCGGCTACCTCAATCAACTCGTCCTCATGGGATACGTCAAAAAAGAACGCCGCGGACGCAAGGCATATTTCTACATCGAAAGAGACGAAAACCAAAACAGCGAGCTGAAAGAACCATGGGAAAAATCATAGCCGTACACTCCTACAAAGGCGGAACAGGAAAAACACTGTTGTCAGTCAACCTATCCACACTGTACGCCAACCGCGGCAAAGGCATCGCCCTACTCGACCTAGACTTCAGGGCACCCAGCCTCCAAGCCATACTAAAGGTGCAGAACAGCGAATACTGGATAAACGACTACCTAAACGGCGTCTGCGACATCAAAAAAGCCCTCGTCGACCTCTCAGAAACCCACGCTAAAAGAGGCCGCTTTCTAGTCGGCTTAGCCAACCCGAGCACCGAAGCCATCAGAGAAATGACAGCTAAAGACAGAAAATGGGAAATGAAAGCCCTGGGCAGACTGCTCTCGCTGAAGACATCTCTCTTAAGCGAAATCGGCTTAGACTACGTCATCTTCGACACCAGCCCAGGCTTGCAGTACTCGTCAATCAACGCAATCGTCAGCGCCGACGTCGTCCTTGTAGTAGCAGGCACAGACATATCCGACATCAAAGGAACACAACGCATGATCAACGAACTCTACGAGCTCTTCGAAAAGAAAACCGGACTAATAATGAACAAAGTGCTATCCGACGTACTCGAGTCCAAGAACCAACGCGGTGATCTGGCAAAGAAACTCCTGAACAACAGTAATCTGCCAATGATCGAAATGATTCCATGCTTCTGCGACATACTGCGAAGTGGCGGCGTAAGCGTATTCGTAAACGACAACCCAGAACATCCATTTGTCAAAACCCTAGACAGAATGGCTACAGCAATAGAGACTCTTTAAGACCTCTCTTTGCCACCGTCAGTTTTGCCAGCGTATTTTCCAGCCAATTTCTTGGCTCGCCCAAGATAATCCTTCAACCGTTGAAGCTCTATATTCTTCTGCGGCAACGTCTCCGGAGCATACATAAGCGGCAAGACAGCTAGGAAAAGAAAGAAGCTTGCAAGAGAGAAAGCCGCGCTCGCTGGAAGAATATTGGAAATAGGGATTAATGACAACGAGATCAAAGCATTAGCGAAGAAGGGCAAGCTACCAATCACGTAGTATTTCTCAGCGCTGCCTTTCGGAGAAAGGTCCCCCCAGAGTATCATGAGAAAGGTTATCCACAGAATTCCTGTTGCAACAGCGTCGATGGCTAAGTAGAAGTACCATGCAAGCGTGAGCATAGGAGCCATTCCAATTATGGCGTAAGCAACGCCTAAGGAGACGAAGCCGTAGATTACCACGCGTTTTCGTCCGATTCTGTCAGACAACAAGCCTGCTAAGAGAATGGAAAAACTAGCGATGACTGGGCTAGCCATCAACGATAGCAGACGGAAGTCTGGACCCACAAAATCTTTCAGCAGGGCGGTTTCCAACGCGTCTATGATGCAAAACATAGCCCAAGGCAGAAGGTAAAGACTGAAGGATTTGTTGTGAAACACCGTTGAGAACGACACGTGCTTGCGTGCTTCTGAGAAGTTCTCTTCTTTTGGCTTCAAAAACACCAGTACGACGAATCCGACTCCTTTCCAAGCAGCCAGAATCAGGGAGTTGACGTTCAAGTCAAAAGCAGTGAAGAGAATCATCAAAAGAGGAGCACTGAGGTTGATGAGCAGAAACGCTAGAGCACTGACTCTGCCGCGATTCTCAACAGAGGTGTTATTCGCTAAATAAGCCAAACATGACGGCATGCCCATACCGAATGAAACACCTAAAAGAATTAAAATGATAGAAACCCACGCAACTGTAACACTATAAGCTAAAGCAAGCATCAACGAAGCGACTGCCCCAAAACCCATCCAGAAATAAATGAGACGCAACCTTCCAACCACATTGGACAACACGGCGCCTGCAAGACTGGATCCAACGGTTGCCAAATGGAAGACTACTAAAAAAGCAGAAAGCAGGCTAGAACTAGCATGCATGCTCTCCATCATCTTGATCGTCACGTAGTACCAAGTAAATGCATTGAAAAGCAGAAAAAACACTATGAACAGTGTTTTACGAGGGATGCCAAGACCAGCTAACAAACGGCTGTTCTGCATTCTAGGCACTCGTAGTCCCTTATGCAAAGGATGAGCTATTGAAAATTATGTAGTGGAAATCAAGATTCACTATCATGAATTCCCCAACAATCAAACGATGACCCTCCTCCCGATTGTAGACGTGTACAACAAACATTATATGCAGATATATGTTCAACAAATATACAGGAATGGCGTGTGAAGAAGAAAATTAAATTACCAGTTAGGTTCTGGTGGAGCCACCCGTTATAGACTAATTTCCGTTCGCAAAACTCTTCAAGGCTCTATTGAAGGCGGAAGCGTAGCTTTTATCAAAACCTCCAAGTGTTGAACATTATCATATTTTACAGACCTCAGTCTAGAATTCGCGTCCGCTGCCAGCCTATGCATAAGACTAAGATATTGTCTCATGGCCTCAGACTCAGAGATCATTTGCAGGATCGTTCGAGTATCTCTTTTTCGGATGAAATCCTGTAGAAGAATGGGTCTAAGTTTAGAGCTGACTTGTAAGTCTCGCATACCATAGAGGATGGGTAAGGGCAAGCTTTCCCCTTTTATTCGGTGGCGACTTTCTTCTGGATCCATCAGGTCAATCCAGTCGTCTCTGAGTATTATCATCATCCCCAGCATTCTGCCAAAACGACCCATTGCTTCGGTTTCTTCCTTGGAACCACCACCT
>Ga0315310_10000426_pt1 | contig 27048 bp, 34 predicted proteins | sample TDP5_MG_FD_203630 | JGI IMG/M metagenome (GOLD analysis project Ga0315310, IMG submission 203630) | Freshwater sediment microbial communities from Lake Towuti, South Sulawesi, Indonesia - TDP5 | ecosystem: Environmental > Aquatic > Freshwater > Lake > Sediment | place: Indonesia: South Sulawesi...
AATGCGCGAGAGGATGTGGGGAAGGATTATTAACATAAGCATGGAGAACGCTCTGAATTGGACTGGCTATTTAGCTGAAGATTATGCCCTAGGAAAGGCAGCTCGAACATGGATGGTGCGAGCCTGGACCAAACGAGAGATTAAGTGTGGGATAACGATTAACGCCATAGAACCAGGGCCGATTGCGCACATGACGCTTGAGGAGGCAATTGACGCAGTTAAAAATGGAAACGCATGGAGAGAGCGAAAGAAGCCGGGACCCCATGACATAGCAGAACTTATTGCTTTTCTCTGTTCAGAGAAATCCAAGTTCATCAGTGGCAGCGTGTTCGTGTTTCCAAATCTCGAGAACAAGTGATAATCAACTATACGAGATATTTATAACACTTTTGAGCAGGTGAGGCGTGGTTCCCCAGCTAAAGAGGAGTGTTATAGGGCAAGTGTGAGTAACTCTGCTATGTCCATGATTTGGATTTTGCCTTCGTTTCCCGTGATTTTGACTGCATCTTCTATTGTTAGTAGGCAGAAGGGGCATGCCACAGCCAAGATTTCTGCGCCAGATTCAACAGCATCCTTGACTCGAATTTCTGCCAAGCGTGGGCCTGGTATGTCAACCCACATTCTTCCGCCTCCGCCTTCGCAGCAGAGACTTCTAGCCCTTGAACGGTCAAACTCCAATAGCTTTGCGCCTGGCACGTTTTCAATGACTTTTCGTGGCTCGTCGTAGATGCCGTTTTGTTTGCCTAGGAAGCATGGGTCGTGATAGATGACCTTTTTATTCACTTCCTTTGTGAAGGTGAGTTTTTTGTTTTCGATGAGTTTGGCAAGCAGTTGCGTGTGATGTTGCACCTCGAAGCTGGTTTGGTTGTACCTGTTTTTGAAGGCGTGGAAGCTGTGGGGACAGTTTGTAACCACTTGTCTTATGTCGTATTTGTTGAAGATCTTCATGTTCTCTTCAACCAGAAACTCGAACAAGCCCTTTTCACCCATGCCATAGACCTCGCTTCCACAACAGCTCTCATCGTCTCCTAAAACGCCAAAGTTTAATCCAGCCTTTTCGAGGCACGTCGCAAGGCTTTTTGCTACGCTTTGAATTCTCGGGTCGTAGGCTGATGTGCAACCGACATAGTATAAGATTTCTGCACCTTTTGAAATGTGCTTAACGTTTAGGCCTCGGCTCCACTCAGACCGTTTGCTGCGTATTCTCGCCCATGGATTGCCGTTTTTGAAGATGCTTTCTAAAGCGTCTCGGATGGTTGGGGCGATTTGTCCTTCTTCAACGGCCATGCTACGAATGTCAATCAAAAATTCATACGGGTTCAGGTCTTTTGGGCAACGGATGCCGCAGGTGGAGCATGTTGTGCAGCTCCATAACTCGTTCTGGGGATGTACGGTCAACTTGCCCATCGCGGAAACTTCACGCATATACTTTCTAACGTTTAGGTTAGCCTTTCTCGCAACAGGACAGCTTCCAGTGCACATTCCACACTGAATGCATTCAAGAAGCTTATGTTTTTGGACCAGCTCCTGAGCGTTCATTTTGTACATCACTTTTTACTGAAGTGAGGGAGTAAGATTTTTAATAAGTATTTTCCCCAGTATCATTAAAAACGAATCGTGAAAAGTGGAGATTGCCATTGATGGAGAAGAAACCACCTAGAATCGGCATTTTTGTCTGTGAATGCGGCGGAAACATAGGCGACGTTATAGATGTTAAGGCTGTTGTCGACGCTGTTAAAGACTGGGAAGGGGTTGCCGTAGCCAAATATCACAAATATTTATGCTCAAAGCCAGCTCAGGAATTGATTCTTGAAGCTGTAAATAAGGAGAGTTTGGACAGAGTTGTGGTTGCCAGCTGCACGCCGAGAATGCACCTCGCAACATTCCAGAGCGTTTTGGAAAGGGCTGGCTTGAATCCCTACATGCTTGAGTTTGTAAACATAAGGGAACAAACCTCGTGGGTTCACGGGCCGCATGCGTCGGCGGAAGCCACGAGAAAAGCCATAAGCCTGATTAGGGGTGGATATGAGCGAAGCCTAGAGCTTGAGCCGCTAGAAACCATAAGCGAAAAGGGCTCAAGGGAAATTCTCATCATAGGCGGTGGAATAGCCGGAATCACAGCCGCCCTTGAGCTTGGTTACTTGGACTTTAAGGTTCACCTCGTTGAGAGAAGACCAAGCATAGGCGGCAACATGGCAAAGCTCACAAAGGTTTTTCCAACCCTTGACTGCGCTCAGTGTATCTTAACTCCTAGAATGGCTGAGGTTGGGAGAAACCCAAACGTGAACCTGCTCACTTACGCGGAAGTGCAAGATGTTGGTGGACGACCGGGCAATTACGCCGTTAAGGTTTTTATGAAGCCCCGGGGCGTGGACGTTGAGAAGTGCAGAAGCTGCGGCGTATGCGCAAAGGTTTGCCCGGTAACTGTTCCAGACGAGTTTAATGAAGGTCTGTCGCAGAGAAAAGCTGCTTACATAGAGTCTCCGCAGGCTGTTCCGTCCGCCTACACCGTTGATTTTGACGCTTGCACAAAATGTGGAAAGTGCGAGAAGCTCTGTCCAGCTAAAGCCATAAGCCTGGAGGATCCGGGCAAAACGGTTGAGCTGAACGTGGGCTCCATAATCTTGGCTACGGGGTACAAGCTTTATGATGCTAGGAATTTGGAGATTTATGGTTATGGCAATTACAAAGATGTTATTACAATGATGGACTTGGAGAGGCTTACCTCTGCCACGGGGCCTACGGGGGGGTATATCAAGAGGGCTGATGGCAGCGACGTGCGTAAAATGGCGATCGTGCTTTGTGCTGGTTCTAGGGATAAGAATTACGTTCCTTATTGCAGCCGCATTTGCTGCATGTATTCGCTTAAGCAGGCTTTTGTGCTTAAGAAGATGCTTGGAATAGACGTGACTATTTATTATACGGATATTAGGGCGACTGGGAAGGGCTACGAAGACCTCTACTGGCGAGACGAGGAAGCCGGAGTCGTTTTCATACGGGGAAAGGTGGCTGAGGTTTACAGGAATAACAACGGCAAGCTTGTTGTTTTGGCTGAGGACACGCTGACGGGCGAGAATAGGGAAGATGAATTTGACGTGGTGGCTTTGGCTACGCCTATGGTTCCGCCTGCTGGGCTGAAGGAGCTTGCTGATAAGATGAAGGTTGCCACTGGCGAGGATGGTTTTGTGACGGAGAAGCATCCTAAGCTTGATCCTGTGGATTCGCTTGTCACTGGGATTTTTGCGTGTGGTTGTGCCCTGAGTCCGAAGGATGTGCGTGACACGGTTTCTGATGGTTTGGGGGCTGCGGCTAAGGCTTCGCTTTTCCTTAAGGGCGAGTATGTTACTACGAGTCCTGAGAAGGCCTTTGTGGTTGCTGATTTGTGCAACGGTTGTGGCGACTGCGTTCCGATATGTCCAGTTAACGCCATTTCGATGCAGGAGGGTAAAGCCGAGATCAACCCGTTTCAGTGTGTTGGTTGTGGCGCTTGCGTTCCTGTCTGTCCGAGGGAGGCTGTTGATTTTAAGAATTCGACGGCTAGACAGATTTTGGCGACTTTGCGCGGAGTGTTGGTGGATAAGGGGGCTGGTGAGGTGCGGGTGGTGGCTTTTGTGGATAGGAATGTGGGTTATACGGGTTTGGATTTTTTGGGTTTGGATAGGACGAGTTATCCTGAGGATGTTCGGGTTGTGGCGGTTCCTTCTACGGCTATTTTGGGTTTGAAGCACTTGCTTTTTGCTTTTGCTTTTGGGGCTGATGGGGTTTTGGTGATTGAGGGTTCGCAGGAGATTGATGAGAGGTTTACGAAGAAGAGGATGATTGACATGGGAAGAGAGTTAGCCAAGTATGGAATTGAGAGTATGCGTGTGCGTTATAGCTATGTGCCTTTGCCTGCTTATAAGAAGGCCGCTGAGTTGTTTGGTATGTTTGTGGATAGGGTTAAGAAGTTTGGTCCGTTGGCGGATGAGAAGCGTGATGCGATTAGGGAGAAGTTGCGGGTTTAAGGTTTGTGTTCTGTTGCTCTGTGGTGACTAGACCCCCCTTATATATAGGTTCAACTTTTGATTGGGTTCATGCTATTGTGAGTGAAGAGGTCTCTCTGCTGCTCTAGTCCCCTCCCTTATATATACATTGAATTTCTGGTTGGAGATTTGGTGGGGGGTTTCACCTCCTTTGCTAGAGGGTTTTGTGTTGTGGAATTTAAAGGTGGTATCAGAAGTTGGATTAGTGTTAAGCGTTTTGTTTTGTGATGCGGAAGGGTTGCGGCTTGCAGGGTTGTGCATAGGTTTTCTTTTATGTTTTGGTCTCTGAATTTTCGTATGCCTTCTAGTTCTGTTAGTTGGCATTCTGTTAGGCGAATGCAGTGGATGCTGCCGTATTGGTCGACGATTTGGTTTAGAAGTTGGAAGATGGGGCGTTGGGTGTGGATGAAGTGTTGTCTTGTTGCTGTATGCAGTTGCTATACCCCTCTATATAAATAGCTTCAACTGTAGGTTTGTTAGGGACGGAAAATTTCTTTTGTTTAACAACAAGCGTGTGCATTGCAGGTGAGAATGTGATTATTTTTTGTGCTGTTATGTTTTAGGATAGTCTGTAGATTTGTCGCGTGCCAAAAATTTTGTTTGCCCGACGAAATTTTACTCATAGGCTTTTTCTCTTGGTCCGATGTATTGGATTAGTATTGTTTTTTCGTTCCATAGGACTTCGTAGACGATTCTGAGGTTTCCAACTCTGATTCTGTAGGTGTTTTCGTAGCCTCTGAGTTTGCAGATGTCTGTTTTTCTGAAGGGTATGGGGTCGTTTTTTAGAATCAGAATGGTTGTTTTGATTTTGTGCTTTTGTTTTTGGTCTAGTTTTGCGAGTTTTCTGAGGGCTTTTCTTTTTATGTCTATGGTGAACATTTGTTCAGCCTAAGGCTTTCATTAGTTCTTTTTCGTCGGCGATTTCGTCTTTTTCTTCTAAGGCTTTTTTCTCTTCTTCTGTGGGGTTTTCGGTTGGTACGAGTTTTTCAACTAGTTGTTTGTAGAGGAGTCTGAGTTCTCTTAGTTCTTCTCTGATGTCTTTCAGCACTTTCACGCTCATGAATCAAGCCTCAACAATTATAATTATTAGGTTTGTTATTATTAATTGTTATGAATTTTGATTTCTGTGGGATTAGAATGGGCTTACTGCCATTATGGCGACGTTTATGGCTCCGCAGATGCCGCCTGTTCTGGCTATGCCGCCGCCGTAAGCAGTGACAGTTTTTGGTGTAACGTCTATTTTGTAGTATTCTTGGAAAATAGCCATGTACACGGATTCGGCGCAGTTCCAACCATCAACATTAAAATAATGCAAAGCTTGACATGGAAATTAAATGAGCACTTAACAGATTTAACTGTTGGTTCTTGACCTCTATTTCCCATTTTTGTTAAAGAAATCTAACGCACGCGCGACCTATCAATGTTTTTTCTTAAGTAAGCAAGAATCAATGAGGCCCTGATTTATCTCTCTACGCTCATCACAAGCATATAGTAACTCATCAAGCGCGCGAACTTTAGGGGCACTCGAATAATATAGTATTGTTAGGACGCCTGCATCTTTAGCTGCCTCGATCGCAGGGACGAAGTCGCTGTCGCCAGTTACCAAAACTGCCTTAGAAATCTGATGATCCCAACTCATCCTTACCAAGTCTACAGAAAGTAGGACATCAACTCGCTTTTGGATAAAGTCGCCAGCACTTGGAATATATACCAGCTTACCCAAACGCACTTCGAACCGTCTCAGTCTTTTGATGTTATAAATGAATTTGTCCTTTTGAGCGTACATCTTGCTTTCTTTTTCTGTTGGCGGGTAACTTTGATAAGGCATACAATCATAATAATAGGTTCTTAACCGTTCGTCCCCCTCACATATTTCCTCTGAAAGCTTTTCATAGTCTATGTCTGGTTCGTTGAACACGTGTTTTAGAACCTTCGAAAAATATCCCCCGTCGAGAAAGACAGCTGCTCTGCCCATGATTAACACTCAATTTAGAAACAGATGGATGGGTTGAAAATATATATTTTACTATCGTCCTCTTCGAACGATAGCGCTCATATTCAATAGAAAACACAACAAAGCAAAATAAAAAACTTTATGAAAGATAAATACAGAATAATAATACTGAAGATTATTCAGAAAGATATGATGTGGCTAAGAGGTCAACTTGATGAGAATTAGGAGATCAAATCTGGATATCTGCGCTACAATCTTAGGTTGTATTGCAGAAGGAGGAAGAGCTATCGCCAAGACACAGATAATGTACCGAGCTAATATCAGCTTTAGCCAATTACAGAATTATTTGTCTCTCTTACTTGAGTTAGACCTAATAAAAGAACTTAAACAAGAAGATAGAGTGACCTATGAGATCACGGAAAAAGGCAAACTATTATTGCAATCGTACCGCAAAGTAAAAGAATTAATGACTGTTACGACAAAGTAATGGAATGTTAACAGTTTTAATCGTCAGTATTAGTATTTGATAGAACTACAAAGACGTAGGATGCAGCGGGAATTATGAAGCTTGTCAGTTATGCTTTGCTGTGTCGCGCTCGTGGAGTGTCCCTCCACCACAGGTTGCTCCCTCATACTGTCAGCAATTCCAAGAGAAAGCGCGCGGTTATCAAGACAAAATTTTATATTGATAAAACCTAGAGAGTAATCTCTCTCTGAAAAAAACATTATGAATGAACATCATTTAGGTTTTACGAAAACTTAAAGGTTATATTCGCGAATAGTTATGCGCTTGAAATGTTTGAAAACATGTTTTACAAGCAAAAATTATATGACAAGCGATTGTAAACAAGACTCAACAAACATTTGGGAGAGTATAGTGACTTGGATGTTGTTGTTTGTGTTAAGCATGTTCCAGAAACAGCTGAAGCAGAACTAAAAATCGATTCTAGCGGAAAAGCCATAGAAAAGACTGGACTTGTCTATGACATTAACGAGTGGGACGACTACGCCCTAGAAGAAGCAGTGCGCATAAAAGAAAAGCAGGGCGGAACAGTCACGGCCATAACCATAGGCCCACAAGACTCAGACTCTACGCTAAGAAAGTGCCTAGCCAGAGGAGCAGACAAAGCCATACGCCTAACAGACCCGAAATTCGAAGGCTCAGACGGCTACGCTATCGCCAAAATCCTCCACAGCGTAATCAAGACTCTGCCCTACGATTTGATATTGACTGGAATGCAGGCAGGCGACGACGGTTACGCAATGACAGGCCCAATCCTCACACAAATGCTAGGCATTCCACACGCGACAATGGTCAAAAAAATAGAATTAGGCGCTGGAACAGCCAAGGTCAACCGCGAACTGGAAGGCGGACTAGAAGAACAGCTCGAAGTAAAGCTGCCCGCACTCTTCTCGGTCCAAACAGGAATAAACGAGCCAAGATACGTCTCAATAATGGGCATACGCAAAGCCATGCAAAAAGAAATAAAAGTCATGACCTTAGCGGACACAGGCCTAAGCGAGGCTGACGTCGGCGAAGCAGGCTCATGGACAAAAATAGAAAAGCTGTACGTGCCGCCCGTGGAGAAACAGGCAGAGTTCCTCAAAGGCTCGCCAGACGAAATCGCCGTTAAAATCGCCGAAGTCCTCAAGTCAAGGGGGCTGATATAAATGGCAGAAATCTTCGTCCTAACAGAACACAGGCAAGGCCAAATAAGAGACATAACCTATGAAATGCTCACAAAAGCCAGAGAACTAGCCCAAAAAACAAACGCAGAACCAACCGCGGTTCTGCTAGGCAAAGACGTCAAAGAACACGCAAAAACCCTCGCGGAACACGCAAAAAAAGTCCTGCTCGTTGAAGACCCCGAACTAGAGAACTTCAACTCAGACGCCTACCTCAAGGTGCTGTCAAACCTCATCAAAGAACACAAGCCACCACTAACCCTGATAGGACACACAAGCTACGGCATAGAACTCGCCCCAAGCCTCGCAGCCGCACTAAACCTTCCACTAGCGACAGACTGCATAGACCTAGCATTCGAAAACCAAACACTCTCTGTGACAAGGCAGATGTACGGCGGCAAGGTAAACGTCAAGGCAACGGTCCGCAAATCCGAAAGCTACATCGCAACCGTACGCCAAGCAGCCTTCACAGCCCAAAAACCAGCAACGCCAACAGAAGGCCAAACAACAGAAGCGCCTTCGCCGCTCACGGAGGAAATCACAACAAAACGCTTCATCCAATACGTCCTGCCACCGCCAGGCGGAGTAGACATAACAGCAGCGGAAGCGCTAGTGGGCGTCGGACGCGGAATAAAAGACCAGAGCAACATGCCCATGGTCGAGGAGCTGGCAAAAACCCTCGGAGCAGTCCTAGCCTGCTCACGCCCAATCGTGGACAAGGGCTGGCTTCCAAGCGATAGGCAGGTGGGCTCTTCGGGAAAAACCGTAAAGCCAAAACTCTACATCGCCGTCGGAATAAGCGGCGCCTTCCAGCACGTCCTGGGAATGAAGAGCTCAGACCTAATCATAGCCATAAACAAAGACCCCAAAGCCCCAATATTCAGCTTCGCCGACTACGCCATAGTCGACGACCTGTTCAAGGTCGTGCCAGCACTGAAAGGCAAAATATATGAGCTAAAAACACAAAAGGCATAAGCTCTAAACCAGAAAGGAGATGAAAAAAGTGCATTTCGAACTAACCGAGGAGCAGAAGGAGATCAAAAGAGCCATCAGAGAGTTCTGCCAAAAAGAGTTCACACCAGAACTCGCCCTAGAGCTCGACGAAAAAGAAGAGTTTCCCACAGAACTTTACAAGAAAGCAGGCAAGCTCGGATTCACGGGCATGAGGTTCCCAGCAGAGTACGGCGGACAAGGATACGGCCTACTAGAAGACTGCATAGTCGTTGAGGAAATGTGCAGAGCCGACCCAGGACTCGGCGCCGCAATATCATCCGGAACCTTCATGGCTCCAGACATCCTGCTGAAGCACGGAAACGAAGAACAGAAGAAAAAGCACATCCCGCCTCTGGCTAGGGGCGAAGCAGTGTCGTCGGGAGCAGTCACGGAACCCGAGCACGGAAGCGACATAACCCGCATGGACACGACAGCCACAAAAACTGGAAGCGAATGGGTCATCAACGGCAGCAAAGAGTTCATAACAAACAGCCCAATAGCAGACCTGTTCATGATACTATGCCAAACAGACCCCAACGCCACGCCATCATACAGAGGCGAAAGCCTCTTCCTCGCAGAGAAAGGGACGCCAGGACTCGAAGTGACAAAACTCCACGGCAAAATGGGCATCAAACCATGCATAACAGGCTCCCTCTCACTGAGCGAAGTCAAAGTGCCAGAGAACAATCTCGTGGGCGAACTGAACAGAGGCTTCTACTACGTCATGGAATTCTTCGACGAATCAAGAATCACCGTCGCCGCCCAAGCCGTTGGAATGGCTCAGGGAGCCTTCGAAAGAGCCTTTCAATACGCAAGGAACAGGAAACAGTTCGGCTCACCGATAATCCAGTTCCAAGGCGTATCCTTCAAGCTGGCGGACATGGCCACAAAAACTGAGGCCGCAAGAATGTTGACTTATAGGGCGGCATGGCTCTTTGACCAAGGAAAAGTTGACCCGGTGGCAACTTCCATGGCGAAGGCTTACGCAAGTAGAGTTGCAATGGAAGTGACGGACGATGCCATCCAAATCCACGGCGGGTATGGGTACTTGGCTGACTACCATGTTGAACGCTTCCACCGTTGCGCGAAAATAACCGAGATCTACGAGGGAACAACCGAAATGCAGAAGCTAACGATAATCAACCATCTCATGAAGCGAATGTGACAACATCTTCCTTCTTTTTCAGATTTATCTTGCACTCTAACAGGCATGCGGAAGCCGAAAATCCCCATCCATAGCCGAGCGCCAAAACGATGTCGCCCTTAGAGAACTTGTTCCTAGAAACTATTTTTTCTAGGATGAACGGCAAACTCGCACCTGCTAGGTTGCCATACTCCCTAAGCACTTCATGCGACTCCTCAAGTTTTTCGCGCTGAATCTGATGGTGTTCAGCTATGATGTTTAGTATTTTTTCGCTGCCCGTGTGAATCGCCCACTTCTTCGCGGCTTTCATGGTGTCTTCAGCGTTTTTTCCGAGCAATTTTTTAAGGGCTACGGAAGTGTACTTGACCCCAAGTCTTGGAATCTCCTTGTCGAGGTGCGAGTAAAAGCCAAACTTGAATGGCTCGTTCAAGGCTGCAAGTCTGGCATAGCCAGCCAAGTAATCCTTCCTCTTAAGGTTTGCAACTTCCACAATTTTGTTAACGGACAGCCCGTCTCCATCTTTTGCCACGATAACGCTGGCTGCCCCGTCTCCGAAAAGGAAAAACTCCATAACTGCAATCCATTTCCTCAGCTCCATCCGTCTCTTGTCCCTATCCTTTATCAACTCAATCTCGCTTATCTCCATAACATCCTTGACGCCCCGCACCTGATTGCAGAACCAATACGAGTTTACCCCAGAAATGCAAAGCAGAACAAAATCCTCGGGATGCGCGGCAAGGTGATTTTCTGCGAGTTCTAGGGATTTTGAAAAGGCCGCGCAGGCCATTCCTTGAACGTTTACATGCTTGACGTAGGGGTTGAAACCAAGTTTTCGAATTAGAAGCTGGCTGAGGCCAGGGCACAAAAAAGGGTTTGCGTCATAAGTCGCAACAAAATAGCCTATGTCCCTGATGGATAGGCTAGCCTTTTCGACGGCTCTTTCACAAGCCTCTAAGCAGAGGTCAACGAGGTCGGCCTCGCTCAGTATAGTCTCTGATTTTAAAGGTGAATCACCATGGCTAACGAGGTATCGCCTTGAAACTCCCAAGTTGAGTATGTTCCGTTTAACGCCTTCGGGGATTTGACCTGGAAAAGCCTCCATCAGCTCTTCTGTTGAATACTTGTTTTGGGGCACAACGGTTGACAGTTGTAATATGTGCATGTTAGTAAGAGTGATGAAAGAAGTTATAAAAAGATTCTTTCAGCCTCATCCAGGTCATAGGTCATAGCGAGTGCAGATACATGCGTTATTCCAACCAGCTTCCCAAAGATTCTAATACTACGCAAGCACGGAAGCCATGAATATTTCTAATCAACGGACAAGGGTGCTTCCATTGTTTGCGCAGAAACCTTTCTCGGCTCCGCTACCATTAGATAAAATGGCAGAGGCAACGCGAACATGATAGCCACCACGCCAAACGGAGTATTAACATCCGGCATGGTGTAATTCCACACAAAACTTCCAGCAGCCGGACCGACTGATAACCCTGCGCCGTTGAGCATCTGAGTTATTCCCGAAACACTCGCTCGCTTATGCTCCGGAACAAGATCCATCAACCACGCTGACACTGCTGGGCCACTTATGTTTCCAACGGCACATGTCGCTCCTATAAAAAGCATGAACTCTAAGAGTGATCGACTAAAAGAGGCGATGAATATCAGAGGAACAGCCAAGAAGCCGAACAGGACTAACGGTTTCCTTCCGAACTTATCTGCAAGTTTTCCGCCCGGAATTTGAACAAGCCCCGTTACAACCCCTGCAGCAATCGAGAAAACCAGTCCAAACTCAGTTAAATCAGCTTTTAACCTGAACATAAGAAAACCATTCAACAATGGAGAAATGAAGCCATTGGCCAAACCATTCAACAGTCTCGTTAGACCGAAAAGGATAACCACCCTTTTAAGAGACCGATCCTGCTTTAAATCTAATTTCTCAATCACAACGGTTCCTTTCTCGGCCACCTGTCTTTTCTCCACATTTCTTCCCTTCATTGTCATGGAAAATAACATGCCAATGATACCGATAGAAACTGCAATGACGAAAGGAGTTCTTAAGTTCAAGAATTGTGCTATCACTCCGCCCAGTAGAGGCGCAGGGATTTGCGCGGTAACCCATGAAAGGTTAAAAACTCCATACGCCATGCCTCTTGAACCTTGCGCACTGTAATCAGCAACTAACGCGGAGATGGCGGGTCCAGAAAATCCCACCGAAAACATTTCAATAAAAGCTGCAAGAAACAGCCAGTACAGGCTGGGAGCAACGGCGAACAATCCACATCCAACCGCCAATGTTATGAAGGATAGGAATACGACTTTTTTCCTGCCTACGGCGTCAGCTACAAAACCGCCAAGCAAACTCCCTACAGTGAGCGCTACGTATCCCAAAGAAAGAATCACGCCATACGCCGCCATGGTTGCACTTTGAACATCTTCGCCTGCGACAAATTCCCTTGTTAGATACGGGATAGGCGTAGAAATCATGGAAACCGCAAAAGTGAGTAGAAAATTCAGAGTCCACAAAACAACGAACACTCGAGATTTATAGTTCAAGACGGTTTTCTCCAATGGCATGCCCCAGATGAAGACAAACCTTCGGTTTTTGATGTTAAAAACGTTGCGGAAAGTCAAAACATATATCAATCGTGTTCTGGTTCAAATTTAGAGAGATGGCACATAGTGCGTGCAAAAGTTAGGGTTACAGGCATAGTGCAGGGAGTAGGGTTCCGCCCCTTCATCTACCGCATAGCCGCAAAAAACGGTCTGAAAGGCTATGTCAGAAATAAGGGCGACGCAGGAGTAGAGATACTATTAGAAGGCAGAGAAGGCGACATAGAAAAATTTTTGAAGGATTTAAGAGAGAAGAAACCGCCCCTAGCACAAATCCACGATGTTATGATAAAAAAACTTAAAGGCAAAAATGAACACGAAAAATTTACGATTTATAAAAGCTCAATGGAAGCGGAGCTTTCGGGTTCGGTTATACCGCCGGACATAGCCATATGCAACGAATGCCTAAAGGAGCTTAGAGAACCGAAAGACCAAAGACACGAATACTTTTTCATTACGTGCACAGACTGCGGTCCAAGGTGCACGATTATTGAGAGGCTGCCTTACGACCGTGAAAACACCACAATGCAAGATTTTACAATGTGCACCTTCTGCCAGAGCGAATACGCTGATCCCTTAAACAGGCGTTTTCACGCCCAGACTGTGGCTTGTCCAAAATGCGGACCAAAAGCGTATTTGACAACGCAGAAAGGCGAGTTAATCGAACACATAGAACCCATAAGAGAGGCGGGCAAGCTTCTTTCGGAAGGCTTTATAGTTGCCATCAAGGGTTACGGTGGTTTTCATGTGGCAACATCAACGACGAAGGATGAGCCGCTGGTTAGGCTTAGAAAAGTCAAGCACAGAAGCCAAAAGCCTTTCGCCATCATGGCTCGAAGCTTGGAAGCCACAAAAACTTTCGCGGAAGTAAGCGAGAGAGAAGCAGAGCTTCTGACCTCTTACAGCCGTCCAATAGCTTTGCTGAACAAAAGCAGCGCATATTATCTGTCGGATTTGATTGCCCCGAGATTGCACAACGTTGGGGTTATGTTGCCTTACACGGGTTTGCACTACATGCTGTTTGATGAAGCGGATGATCCAGCCTTTGTAATGACTAGTGCCAATCCGCCAAACCAGCCGATAATAAATGATAATGATGAGGCTCTGCAGAGGTTGGGCGACACCGTTGACTACTTCCTTTTTCACAATCGGCAGATAGCCCACAGATGCGACGACTCGGTAGTCCGCTTGCACGATAGAAAACTGGTTTTCATAAGACGTTCGCGGGGTTATGCACCAGCCCCGATAATGCTCAAAGAAAAGGCGAAACACTGCGTCTTAGGCTTAGGAGGAGAACAGAACAATACCGCGTGCGTCCTACTTGGAAACAAAGCCTTCATTTCCCAGCACATCGGCGATGTGGAAAACGTTGAAACAAGAGATTTTCTGAAGAACGCCGCAAAACACCTAGTCCGCCTAACAAACAGCAGAGTAGAGACTGCTGCGTGCGATTTGCATCCCAAGTTCACGACAACAAAGCTTGCCCACGATCTGGCAGAAGAGAACGATTGGCAACTGGTTCAGGTTCAGCACCACTACGCGCACATTGCCGCTCTGATGGCTGAGCACGACGTGAAAGAAATTGTGGGCATCTGCTGTGATGGTTATGGGTATGGCATAAATGGCGAAGCATGGGGCGGCGAAATCATACTCTGCACCCGTGACCCTTCCAGTTTCAAAAGGGTCGCTCATCTTGAAAAACAGCCCCTGATCGGTGGAGACTTAGCCACCCGTTATCCGCTAAGAATGGCTGCCGGTGTACTCTACAAAAAAGTGAATGTGGAAGGATGGCTTCTACAGAATAAGGAGTATTTTCCACACGGTGAAAGTGAAATTCAGATAGTTCTTCACCAGCTTGAAAAGGATCAGAATGTAATTGACACAACGAGTTGTGGAAGAGTTTTAGACGCTGTTTCTGCCGTCTTGGGCATATGCTTTGAACGCACATACGAAGGAGAACCAGCCATGAAACTCGAATCAGCCGCAATAAAAGGCAAAGATGCGCTGAAGCTAAAACCCATAATAAAAAGCAGCACGCTAGACACGACTGAAATGCTCTTGGAAATATTTGAAAACAGACAAAAACATTCCAAAGCGGATTTGGCTTACTCTGCCCATGCGTACCTAGCCAGAGGTTTAGCAACATTAGCGATAGAAAAAGCCTTAGAAAACAACATCAAAACCGTTGGTTTTTCAGGCGGAGCTGCATGCAACGAAACAATGGCTTTGACTATGCGGAAAATCGTGGAAGCTGCTGGTTTGCGGTTTCTTGTTCATGAGGCTGTTCCGCCCGGCGACGGCGGCCTATCCTTTGGTCAAGCAGTTGTAGGCGGATTTTTCCAGTTTTAAACCATAATTGATTTATTGCCGCGTATTTTTGGTTAGTTATTGATAAGAATGTGTTTGGCTATTCCAGCGAAAGTCATAAGCGTCAAAGAAGACAAAGCCCGAGTGGATTTTGGCGAAGGCGTCTTAACAGAGGTTAATGTGACGCTCGTAAACGCTAGAGCTGGAGACTATGTCTTGGTGCACGCTGGCTACGCCATCCAAGTCCTAGACGAAAAAGAAGCCCAAGAAACCATACGCTTGTGGAACGAGATCCTCGAAGCAGAAGCCCAAACTCAGCAAAAATGAATGACAAGTTGACGGGAAATGGTTGAGAAATTAAGGTTCAGAGACCCAGATTTGGCGAAACGCGTGGCAGAAAAGATTCAAAAAATTGCACCAAGGAAGCGCACGGTTAAAATCTGCCACGTCTGCGGCACCCACGAATGGACCATCACGCACTTTGGCATCCGCAGCCTTCTACCAGCAAACGTTGAGGTCATCGCTGGGCCAGGATGCCCAGTCTGCATAGTGCCGGCTTCCGAGATCGACGAGGCTGTGCAACTAGCCTTGAAAGGGGTGACTGTTGCCTGTTTTGGTGATGTTCTGCGGGTTCCGGGTTCGAGGATGTCTCTTTTAGACGCCAAAGCCGAAGGAGCCGATGTCCGCGTCGTTTATAGCGTCAGCGACGCCGTCAGAATGGCTGAGAAAGAGCCGGACAGAGAACTTGTTTTTTTCGCCGTGGGTTTTGAAACGACAGCGCCTTCCACAGCCGTGGAAATCTTGAATAAACCACCGAAAAATCTCGGCTTTCTTGTTTCGCACCGTTTGATTCCGCCGGCCATGAAACTGTTAGCCGCAATGGAAGACCTAAGCCTAAACGGCTTTATTGCGCCTGGCCACGTCAGCACGATTATTGGGCTCAAGCCTTACGATGCTTTTCCGAAGACTTATGGCATGCCAACGGTCGTCGCAGGCTTCGAACCCATAGACGTCTTGTTCGGCGTTTACATGATTTTGAAACAGCTGAGGGAGGGCAAACCACGGCTGGAAAACGAGTACGTGCGGGCTGTACGTTGGGAAGGCAACACTAAAGCGCAAGAGCTTATGAAAAAGGTTTTTGATGTCGTGGATGGTGGATGGCGTGGACTCGGCACAATCCCTTCTTCAAAATTCATGCTTAACGAGGAAAACGCAGCTTATGACGCACACTTGAAATATGGTGTGAAAGTGGAGCACGGTGTTGACATACAGCACGGCTGCAGATGCCACCTAGTTATAATCGGCAGGATCAAACCGACAGAATGCCCACTATTCATGAAAGCCTGTACTCCACAAAAACCCGTAGGCGCCTGCATGGTAAGCATCGAAGGAACGTGCAGAATATGGGCTCGCTAGGATGTATCATTTGCTGAACATCATTGATCTAGTCTTGCGATGTGGCTGGTTTGAGCTAGGGGGATGATGGAGGAGGCTGGGCTTCTGGAGGAGGCGGCGCGACTGCGGGCTTTCTCCTACGTAGCATCAAGAGGGCACCGGCTACTGCTCCGACAACCACCACTGGAATGATAATCCACAGCCACAAGTCCATTCCCCCGCCCCACAAATTGGTATCAACCGCTCTAATTATATAGCTTACCCCAACCGACGAGCCTGTTACTTCCAGAAGCACGCCGGTCGCTTGGTCCCAGTATATTTGCCCATAATAACCCATAGCGGTACCATTGGCGCGAATTGCTTTCCTGCCACGCCAATCTGTTACCTCTAGCACATTGGTGCCTTGTCCAGGAATGGATTGTCCTGTCGTCAAGTTCGCTGGGATTATACACCCTAAGATTGTGCCGGTTCCCGTTGAAATGTCAATCGTAAAGTTTGCTGGAATGGTATATCCCGCCGCGCCCATTTCAAAAGTTCCGTTTATCTGTGTGCCACTCACACTTTGAATAGTTATTTTCATCCATCCAGTAACAGTGACTCCTTCGGATGAAAAACTCATATCGTATTTCATATAGTCTCCACTTTTTACTCCGACGGTGTCCTCTGCCATCACTGGAACGCTTGCTGTTAAAGCAAAGCAAAGCAGCAGAAGAAGGGTTATTCTTGCCTCAGCATTTTTCATTTTTTCATCTCGATTAATAGGAATACCATTTCGTTTTTATAATTTGCGCAAACCGCTGAATACCCCATGGTAACAATGTCCTAAGAATTTAACTAGAAGAAAAATGTAGGAAAATTGACTGCTTAGGCGTATTTTTTGCACTTGTAGCAGTACCATCTCTGGTACTGCGGAACATACGCAAGTGGTCCCCTGCATATGGGACATATTTGCGGAGTTGGTTGGGGTTCTTGAGGTTGCTCTGGTTTTAACACTATGAAATCTCCCACTCCCTGAACCTCTTCCCATGTTATGTTTCGGCTTTCGCCTTTCTTGCTTTCAACATACAATGATATGCCCATTCTCCCAACCATGAAGGAGACATCTTTAACTGTTCCCAGCAATCGACCTTCTGCGTCTATGACTTGCATCCCAACAAGCATATCCTTCGTAACTGCTTTTTCCTGTTTCGACATGTTTAAAGCCTCTTTTTCAGTGACATGACTGCGTACATCTAATTTAAAACTTTCTCCTTCACTTTTATTTTATGCTAAATTCCGTTTCAGAACTAGGTTAAACCGTTTAATCGTCAACATCGTAAACAAATGTTAAATACTTAAAAATGAAAACAATGCTATCCAAGGATTGTGAGGAAATCAGTATGAGCATAAAAGAAGAAGGATATTTACACGACTATATTGCCGCTGGGCTTCTCGGATTCGCTGTGGGAATAGCGATTGCTGGCGTCTTGATTTACTATGTAATTCAATTTGCAGACATCTCATGGTGGGGTCACGTAATCGGTCTGAGTTTCGTTTCTGGAATTTTCGGATACCTACCAGGAGGCTTTGTCGCAGGTTACCTAAACTTTAGAATACATAAAACCGAAGGAAAGCCAATGGAAGGCCTTGCAGCGGGCGTCATGGCGCTCATCGCCCACTTCTTTATCACGCTGTTCATCTTCGTTGCCCTAGTTCCAGTTCCGGGTTGGGCTGCAGGTACAGTGATGACATGTTGGGTTTTATCATTCGTTTTTGGCTTGATTTTCTATCCAATAGGCGGTTACATATCTGGAATACTTGAGAGCCGAGCAATTCCAATGCCCGCCATCCTAAAGTTTGAACGAGTGTTTGCGCCGCCTCCACCCCCGCCACCTCCGGGGGCGGAAGCCTGTCCCACTTGTGGTGGCCCACTCACGTACGTTCCGCAGTACCAGAGATGGTACTGCTACAAGTGCAAAAAATACGCTTAAACTCCATCTTTATATCTTTCTAATCTCGTGTCTTAAACAGAACTTGATTTCAATCATAAATGTCTTTTTTAGATGGAACTGGTCTAGCATATTCTCGGAACAGGGTCTCCCACTGGTCTAGCAACTATTCTTTTTCCACCAACAACAGTCTGCATCGCAACGCCTGCAAAATCTGCTGTTGCCTCGCCGATTATCTCCGCTTCCCTTCCCTCTTCCGTTGTTCTCAAAAGTTCTAGAATTTCTTCCCCCCTTTCCCTCACCACACCTATTATCACTTTTCCCTCGTTTCCAACTTCAAGCGGGTCCAACCCCAACATTTCGCAGGCTGCCCGCACGTCCGCCCTAACGGGAATTCTGTCTTCATAAACGAGTATGCCAACGCGGGATTTTTCGCTGAACTCGTTTAGGGCATCAGCTAAGCCACCACGGGTTGGGTCTTTCATGGCTACTACGCCACCGACCTCTCCGAGCAAACGCTGGATTAAGCGATTTAAAGGCTTGACATCAGATTTTATTCCGCTTCCAAAACTTAACCCCTCCTGAGCGGATAAGACGGCTAAGCCATGGTCGCCAACCGTTCCAGAAAGTATTATTTTGTCGCCTGCCCTAAGGTTTGAGTCCAGAATCCAATCCGCCTTAAAATTGCTTCTGAAGTGTCCAACAACTTTGAGATTTTTCTCTAAGGCTGGGGTTCTTCTGCCAATTCCAGAGGTGTTTATTACGCAGCCTCCTAGGCTTCCCTTCTCCACAACCTTCGTGTCGCCAGTAACAACACTCACGCCGGCTTCTATGCATGTCTGTTGCATGCTAGCCAAAATCTTTTCAAAATCGGCTATGGCTAAGCCCTCCTCCAAAATGAAGCCACAAGTTAAGGCGTACGGTTCACCGCCTAAAACTGCAATGTCGTTAACAGTGCCAGAAACCGCCAATCGTCCAATGTCCCCGCCCGGAAAGAAAATAGGCTTAACGGCGTGTGAGTCGCTTTTTAAAACTACATCGCCAACAACAGCTGCGTCATCTAAGGCTTCAAGAGGAACCTCCGCATTGCCTGCACCGCCAAAATACTTCACAACGTAGTTCCTCACCAAATCGTGCATGACTGTTCCGCCAGCACCATGCAACATAGTGATGTGCCCATTTTTAGCAGTCAATTTTTCACACCCGCTCTTAACACAGAATACCTAAACTTACAGTTAAACATAAATACATCGTAAAAACTGTCCGAAGTCACTCAACAATTCTTTTAAGTGGAAAATGTTTTCTAGCAAACTATGAAGAAAGCCTACGGGTATCTTTTAATTGTTGCGGCATCCATTCTATGGGGAACTATGGGAATTTTCGGAAAACTTGCGTTTGCGTATGGAATTAATCCGGTAATATTAACTGCCTTAAGGATCTTCATATCTTCTGTTACCATGCTAATTCTAATAGTCCTGCTTAAGAGAAATCTTTTGAAAATCGAGAGGAAAGATTTACCTCAACTGTTGATATTCGGTCTTCTTGCCGTCGCCTTTCAAAGAATAGCCTATTTCTATACTGTTGACTTGACGACCGCCACGATAGCAGCTGTTTTCTTTTACACTTATCCCATTTTCGTCACAATTCACGCATCTCTATTCCTCAAAGAAGAGATCACTCTATCAATTGTACTTGCAATAGTTCTGACGTTCTCAGGCGTTGCACTCGTCGTAAAGGCTTATGAAACTTCATGGTTAAGCACCAATCCCTTAGGCTTAGCTTTTGGCATGCTAACCAGCATTCTCTTTGCCCTATACTTCTTAATGACCAAAAAATTGAGAAACAGTTACACCAATTGGACCTTGCTGCTTTACGGTGACGGAATAGGCGCTATCGCTCTAGCCCCTGCACTTTGCCTCTCTTTCTCTGAAATCGTCAGTTATCCTCAGCAACTCTGGTTACTCGTATTTGTCATGGCACTGTTTCCTTCCCTCACAGCCTATCTTCTTTTCTCATATGCGCTGAAGCATGTTGAATCTTCAAAAGGAAGCATACTCTCCGTCACAGAACCCCTCGCAGCAGCGATGTTTTCAGCAACAATTCTTGGGGAGCAGTTCGAGCCCTTACAGATAGTAGGCGTATCACTTGCATTAACTGGAATAGTCCTGCTTTTCTACAAGCCAAAACTCAAACATTGAAATACTCTAACCCTTTTCCTTGTCGTCTTCATTAGGTAAATAAAAAACGTCGTTGAAAAGTCTACCAACTCCGCTTGCACTTTTCTTCCACCTGATCCTTGCGGGCAATAGATCATGCTTTATAAAAAACTCCACTAATCTGCTTCTAAGTTCCATCTCTTCACCAATATTTTCACCTAGACACAAGTGCTTCAAGCTTCATATAAGAAAAGCTATTTAGAACTTTTATAGGCTTAGTTGTATGAGCTGAGCATGATAAAAATGAAGCCTGTTTCTCAAATTAAAATTATTGACATTACCAAAATCGATGAATATGAAAAGTATCTTTACAAGTGTTTCGCACCCATGCCCTTTAGGCGATATAACAACAGACAAGAGTATTTAGAGAGAGCACTTCCAAAAGGATTCCAGAAAAAACTCTTGATTTTCAACGGAGAGGTTGTTGGTCAGATAGAATATGCACCTGCAGATATATCTGGATATCCAATAGTAGGTGATAGCATAATAGTGATGAACTGCGTTTGGGTTCTAAGAAAGGCTAGGGGGCACAATTTTGGAAAATTGCTTGTAGAAGATATGGTGAAAAATGAAGAGTACGCTGCAGGTTTCGCTACCATAGCCTTAGAAAATCATTGGAGCCCGTGGTTTATGAAATGGCAAATGGAAAAACTAGGCTTCAGGTCCATTGATTCGATTAAGGTATCACACAAGACAAAGCGTAAGGAACAAGTTTTCAGCATACATCTTATGTGGATGCCAGTGAAGGAAAAGGCGAAACCGCCTACTTGGGATAAGCAAAAACTTCTGGAAGGAGAAACTTTTTGCATTGCACATCCGCTTTATCGCCCGCAAACGTGGAAAGGAAGCATATTTGAAGCCAAATGAATCTAGGAGCCTTCTGAATCCAATGTAAAAATTGTGGAGAGTAAAATTTCCACAAAACACCATAATTGAAGCCATGACGTTTAAAGCTGTTTATAAAGCGCAGAATAGCCTAAAAACCACTTTAGCTAACGGAAAACCATATAAATCGCCATAACGCTGTTCAATTGCACAGTTGGAGAGAATACGAAGTGCCAAAATGGGGATACTCCATAACGGAAGAGGAATTAGACCCGGAAAAAACCGCGAAAGCAAGCGGGCGAGAGGTTAGAGTATCCCATAAATCAGCGCGAGAAATATGCAAAACAGTTAAGGGAATGATGCTTGCCCAAGCAAAACAATACCTCAGAGATGTTATGACCAAAAAAAGAGCTGTTCCCTTCACAAGATTCAAAAAGAAGGCGGGACATCGCCGGGGTCTGGAAAAGGCTTACGCTGGCAGATACCCAGTGAAAGCAGCAAAACAAATCCTGAAAGTAATAGAGGGAGCAGAAGCCAACGCGGAGTATAAAGGCTTAGACACCGAAAGACTTCGAATTATACACGCATCCTCATATCCAGGAATGAAGATTAAGCGTCACATGCCAAGAGCCCATGGAAGAGCTACGCCAGATTTCGAAACCCTATGCCACATTGAAATAGCCCTTGAAGAAAAAATGGAAGCAGGGGAAGGAGCGTAATGGCTGCTGTCAAGCATTTCATAACGGAATCAATAAAGAAGACTGAAATCGACGAATTTCTGCAGAAAAAGCTTGAAAGAGCAGGATACGGCGGAGTCACCATATCAAAAACCCCCCTTGGAACCCACATAGTAATTTATGCGATGCGTCCAGGCTTAGTGATAGGACGCGGCGGAGACACTATAAGAGAGCTTGCGAGCATTTTAGAAGAGAAATTTAAAGTTTCAAACCCGCAGATTTCCGTTTCCGAAATTGAAATTCCAGAATTAAACGCTTATGTTGTCGCTTCGCGTATTGCCTCAGCCTTGGAAAGAGGCATACACTTTAGACGCGCTGGGTTCTGGGCTCTCAACCAGGTTATGGAGGCTGGAGCCCTGGGCGCAGAAATAGTCATAAGCGGTAAGTTGAGGACTGAAAGGGCAAGACACGAGAAGTTTAGGGCCGGATACTTGCCGAGATGCGGAGACCCCCCGCTCAGATACATGCGAAAAGCCGAAGCCCACGTTCAGCTAAAGCCGGGCATATTCGGCGTGAGAGTCAGGATAATGCCTCCAGACGCGAAGTTTCCAGACAAAATACAAATAGCTGAAATCCTCCCACCAGAAGAGGAAGCCAAAGAAGAAGCAACAGCCGAAGAAAAACCTGAAGAAAAAGGCGGCCAGAAGGAGGAAACCGAGTAGATGCCAATACTGCGAGTCAAGGAAATACGGGATATGCCCTCTGAAGAACGGATGAAAAAACTCCACGAGCTGAGAACAGAGCTTCTCAGACTGAAAACCATGATTAAAGCAGGTGGCACCGTAGAAAACCCAGCCAGAATAAGAGAACTGCGCAAAACAGTTGCCCGCATACTGACCATAGAGAACGAGCAAAAAATCAGAGCAGAAAAAGCGAAGACCGAAGAGGAGAAAAAGAAATGAAAGTAACGCCAGACCTGATTCGCTACGAACTCATCGGAACCGAAGCCAAAGTTTCCAAAAGCAGTCATCCCTGTTACGTCGGAATAACCGGCAAGATAATAGATGAAACGCGAAACACCTTCACAGTCTTGCATGAAGGGAAAAGGAAAATAGTCGTGAAAGACTCGGCGGTTTTCCATTTTAAGTTTTCTGACGGAACAGTTGTTGAAGTTGACGGTAAACTCCTTGTCGGACGACCGCAAGACCGCCTTAAAAAGCGGGTTAGGAGGCTTTGGTGATGTCGCTGACTTTCAAAAAGCCTAGGAAAGCCTGCAGTGACAGAAATTGTCCCTTCCACGGGGACCTCCCAATAAGGGGTCGTGTATTAGACGGATACGTTGTCAGCGCAAAAATGGACAGAACGGTCATAGTGAAACGTGATTATCTCTACTATGTCCCAAAGTTTATGAGGTATGAAAGGAGACACAGCCGCATTCCCTCCCATAGCCCACCCTGCATAGACGCGGAAGAGGGAGATCGAGTAAAAATAGCGGAGTGCCGGCCACTAAGCAAAACCGTATCATTCGTTGTCGTTGAAAAACTGGAGGAGAAGTGAAGTGGCGGCAAAGGCGAAACAGAGGGCACTGATCGCAAAGGGAATGATTGGATACGGACTGAAAATCTCAAGGGGACTGCCGGCTGGTTCAGTGTTAAGATGTGCGGACAACACAGGAGCCAGAGAACTGCGCCTAGTCCAAGTTATGGGTTATAAGGGACGGCTGCGACGCTACCCATCCGCAGCCGTGGGTGACAAAATAACAGTTTCTGTCAGACACGGAACGCCAGACATGAGGAAGAAAATCTTCCAAGCAGTGGTCGTAAGACAAAGAAAACCCTTCAGAAGGGCTGAAGGCATCTGGGTTCAATTCGAAGACAACGCAGCAGTCATAATAACCCCGGAGGGGGAGATGAAGGGCTCAGAGATCCGTGGGCCAGTAGCAAAAGAGGCTGCTGAGAGGTGGCCAAGAATAGCAAGCGCCGCCACCATAATAATATAGGTGGAACACATGCAAGCAGTAAGACCAGTAAAGAAACCAACAAAACAAAGAAAAATGCTCTACCAAGCGCCAGATCATATACGCCATAAACTTTTTGCTGCACCCATTTCACCAGAACTGAAAGCCTCACAAGGGGTAAAAGCCATCCCAGTTAGAAGCGGCGACGCGGTCCGTATCGTGCGGGGAGACCACAAGGGATTCGAAGGGAAAGTTACTCGCATAGACCGAAAAAAATACAGAATTTACGTTGAAGGTTTGACTCGAGAAAAAGTTGACGGAACCACAGTGTTCATTCCAATACATCCCTCCAAAGTCATGATTACAAACCTAAACCTTGAAGACAAGTGGCGAAAGAAAATTTTGGAAATGAAGAAAGAAGCCCAAAAGAAAGTGGAAGAGGTTGCAGAGAAGCTTCCAGAGGAAGCTGTAGAGGTAAAAGAAGAGGCTATCGAAGAAAAACCTCCAGAAAAGAAGCCAAAAAGAAAAAAGAGAAAAGTAACGAAAAAACCAGCCGCGGAAAAGGTGAAAGTGAAAGCCGAAAAAGAAGAGAAGCCCAAAGCAAAGAAAACAAGAGCCAAACGCAAAATCACCAAGAAAACTGAAGGAGGAACATGAACTTGGGTAGGAAAGGGGAACCCACAGGGTTAAAGCGTAAACCGGCGCCAAGATTCTGGCCAATCCACAGAAAGGAAAGCCCATGGGTTGTAAAACCCTCTCCCGGACCCCATTCCATCGAAAACTGCCTGCCCTTGACCATAGCTCTACGTGATATTTTTGGATTCACCAAGACGAGGAAAGAGGCTAAAACGGTAGTTTCGCAGGGAAGGGTATATATCGATGGGAGAATTAGACGCGAAGACGACTTCCCCATGGGTTTAATGGATGTCATCTCTATACCAGATGTTGACAAATGCTTCCGTATGCTACCATCCAAAAAAGGCTTAATCCTCCATCCAATCGGTAAAGATGAAGCAGTCTTCAAACTGTGCAGAATAGAAAGCAAAAGTGTTGTGAAAAATGGGAATGTACAACTTAACCTTCATGACGGTTCAAACATACTAGTGAAGGTTGCTGACCCAAAAAATCCGCAGAAAGATCTCTACAAAACTCTTGACACATTGAAAATAAGTCTCCCAGAAAGGCAGATCCTTGAACACATAAAAATGAAAGAAAACGGTTTTGCGATAATAACGGGTGGAAAAAACGTTGGAAAATACGGCAGAATAGTTGAAATTGAGAGTGCAGAGGGGAAGAAGCGTAGAAATGCTCCTGCAATAATTGAAGATGATAAAGGCAATCGCTATCAAACAATCTTGAACTTCATCTTTGCAATAGGCGAAGCACAGCCACTTATAGCCCTACCGGGGGCCACCAAAGTTGTCTGAGGAAGAAATCCGTAGAGCATGGGAAGAACAGCCGATGCTTAAACCGAAAATCGAGAAAGTCGTCGTTAACATTAGTGTTGGAAAATCTGGTGAACCACTGGAAAAGGCAGCAAGGGTCTTGAAGGATTTAACGGGTCAAACTCCATGCAAGAGAAAAGCCAAGAAAACCATAAGAGATTTCGGAATCAGAAGAGGCGAACCAATGGCATGCATTGTGACCCTTAGGAAACAAAGGGCAATGGAATTTTTAAAGAAGGTTTTACCCGTAATTGACAACAAACTTTCTGGAAAAAACTTCGACAGACACGGCAACTTCTCGTTTGGTATAAAAGAACACATTGAAATTCCAGGCGTAAAATACATCCCAGAGGTGGGCATATTCGGTATGGACGTTTGTGTCTCCTTAGGCCGTCCTGGATATCGTGTTAAAGACCGACGGATAGAAAAAGCGAAAATCGGTTCAAGACACGTTTTAAAACCAGAGGAAGCCATGGTGTTTGCAAAAGACGCCTTGGGACTTGAGATTGTATGAGTTAGAGGGAGTTGCGTGGGCAAACAGAAAAGTAAAAAGGAAAGAAGACATGGCAAGGGAACAAGACCATGCAGCAGATGTGGGTCTTACGGGCCTGTCATTCGACGTTACAATTTATATTTATGTCGGCATTGTTTTAGAGAAGTAGCCAAAAAACTCGGGTTCAAAAAATACGAGTAACGAGGAAAATCATGATGGACACTTTGGCAAACGGTTTAACAACCGTCGTAAACAACGAAATGCGCAACAAGCGGGAGTGCACAATCAGCCCAGCCTCCAAACTTTTGGGTAGAGTTTTAAGGATCATGCAGCTAAACGGCTACGTCGGAGAATTCGAATTCGTAGACGACGGCCGCTCCGGAAAGTTCAAGGTTCAACTTTTAGGCAGAATAAACAAGTGCGGAGCCGTGAGACCACGCTTCTCCGTCAGAGTGGAGGAATTTGACGAGTGGGAGAAAAAATTCCTTCCATCAAAAGATGTGGGCATATTAGTCGTTTCAACGCCAAAGGGAGTGTTATCCCACAAAGAGGCAAGGGAAAAACGCATCGGAGGCAAACTAATAGCATTCGTTTATTAGAGAGGTGTTTTCAGATGCGGGCCATAGAAATCTCAAAAACAGTTCAAGTGCCAGAAGACGCAGAGGCAACCATCGAAGGAAGAAAAGTCACAGTCAAAGGCGCGAAAGGAACATTAACTCGCGACTTTTCTTACACCCCTATATCAATCGAACTTAATGACAAAACCATCCGCATCTGGGCCGAATGGCCCCGTAAAAAAGAGGCAGCCCTTGTAGGCACGATTTGTTCGCACATCCAAAACATGATTATGGGGGTTAGGAAGGGATTTGCTTACAAGCTCAAAATAGTCTTCTCCCACTTCCCAATATCAGTAAAAGTCAAGGATAAAGCAGTTCTGATTGAAAATTTCACAGGTGAACGAGACCCAAGAAAAGCCAGAATAGTGGGCAACGCCCAAGTTAAGATTCTGAGTGAAGACCTAATTGTTCAAGGCATAGACTTGGAAGATGTAAGCCAAACAGCTGCAAACATCGAACAAGCCACCAAAGTGAAAAGGAAAGACCCCCGTGTCTTCTTAGATGGCATATACGTATATGAACGAACTGAGGGAATGGAGGAATGAAAGAGCCAGGCGCAGACACCACAGAAAAGGCATTAGAACTCAGAGAACGCGTGAAAAAGAAAAAACCCAAGTTTGTCAGACAAGAGAGCTGGCGGTATAAGCGTTTGAGGGAAAGCTGGCGCAGACCACGAGGCTTAGACAACAAAATGCGAAGAAACATCAAAGGGTGGCCACCAACAGTAAGTGTTGGATACAGAGGACCAAGAGTTGCCAGAGGACTCCATCCGTCTGGCTACC
>Ga0315310_10000427_pt1 | contig 26975 bp, 26 predicted proteins | sample TDP5_MG_FD_203630 | JGI IMG/M metagenome (GOLD analysis project Ga0315310, IMG submission 203630) | Freshwater sediment microbial communities from Lake Towuti, South Sulawesi, Indonesia - TDP5 | ecosystem: Environmental > Aquatic > Freshwater > Lake > Sediment | place: Indonesia: South Sulawesi...
GAAGATCTCGTCAAGTCGCCGAATTGTTTTCTGATCTTTTTCTGAAAGATCTTTGATGAATTTTGATTCGGAAGGAATTTCAATCATTGGCATTTGTGCAATTTCTTTTGCTATTTGTCTCAGTTTGGTTTTTTCTTTTTCAGGTAACGTATATTTGTCAATGTTGAGTCTTGTACAATAGGTGTTTTCGTAGGGAAAGTCGAGGGCTTGGCACAATGCTTGCATGTAATGTTCGTAGCTTGTGCTTACAATAAAAGCATGTACAACATTCTTTACATAATTCAATGTGTCTTTCACGCTCGCAATCAGAATTAGGGTCTTTGCTGAAAATTCTCGCATTTTCTTGTCTGTTACATTGTAGGCTTTCAGGAACGGTAGAATGAGCTTTAGGGTGTCGCCAGCCTTGTAACATGGCTTTTTCAAAATGTCCGAAAGCACATCATCATATTTGCTTATAACAGTGAACAGTCTATCGCCATTTGGAACAAAATGCGATGTCATTTCGAAAGCATTATCATTTTTGGAGATTGGTCCTTCACAATCTGATATGAAAATTCTTTTCACTTTTCGCGCCTCAGCATTTCCATGTGCTTTATGCTTTTTTGTATGTGCTGTCTTGAGGCTATGTCTGTTCTGTGCCAGAGGGCTCCACCTTTTATCGCTTTGATGCCTTCCAAAGAGATTCTTCTGGCTGCTTCAGTGTTGTCGCCTACGCCTACTACTCCCACGGCTCTGGATTTTAGTGCGTAAGTTTCACTGTTTCGCAGCTCCATAGATGCTGGGTATATGCGGATTTTGTCACCATACTTCTTAGTTAGTTCATACGCTTTTGCCAAGTCAACTGATGTGTCGATTTCGTTTTTGTTTACGAGTTTCGGAAAGGTGTCTATGTAGCGGCCGTAGTTTGGTGGAACCTTGTAGGTTAAAACGGTTGCTTTCTTTTCCAATTCCACATGTGTTAGGTTGCCTTCCAAGATTTTGAAGCAAACATCTACGAAATCGTCTTTTAGAATTGGTAGAATGTTTATTATTTCCGGATCTCCAGGTCGGCTGTTGTTTTCAAGAATTTTCTGTTCCTTACCTGTGTGCATAAAGGCCACATAGAAAGGTATTCCTCTCAGGCCTGTACTGTCGTCTGTCTTTTCTTTACATTTTTCGAAGAGCTTATTGATGATTGTCAGTTCCTTTTTTCTGTCAGCGTTAGTCATGAAAGGTAGAGTATCAGCTGCATCCTTGTAAGAACCCATCCCTCCAGTGTTTGGTCCCTTGTCGTCGTCGAACGCTCGTTTATAGTCTCTTGTGTCGGGTAGGGGAACGAGGTGTTTGCCATCGCAGAAGGCTTGAAAGCTTGATTCTTCACCTTGAATTTTCTCTTCTATTATTACTTGGCCATGTTGAAGGTTTGCCAGAAAGTGTTCGAACAGTTGTTCGCGGTTTGTGAAGTGGTCTCCCCAGACGCCCACGCCTTTTCCAACGGCAGGCTTGTCTGGCTTAACAACTGCTTTATTCTCAAGTTGGTCAAGCCAATGATAGACGGCCTTTTTCCTTTCGTCTAGATTTTCGTGGGCTTTTGGGTCAAAAATTCTGAAGCGAGGGTTCACTTCCGGCACAACTTCTTGGAACAGGAGTCGCTGTTGGACTTTGCTCGCTTCTATGGCGTACTCTTTTCTTGGACAAATCATCGGTATGTCTGTCCGCGCCTCAACGAGGTCACGAACGCCTTCTATTATTGGTGTTTCAGGCCCAACAATACCGAAGTCGATTTTGTCTTTGTTTGCTTCTGCAAATTTGCAGATTTCTTCGACGTTCAAGTCCGATATCGTGACATGCTTAATGGCTTTTTTTACATTGAAAGGATTTCGCTGTTTGTCTGCAATGTAAATCTCTACATTGTAGTTTTGGCTTCTGATGAAAGCATCAACCATTGCGGCTTCTCTGGCACCGTATGAAACGACAAGTACGCCTACCGTCTCCATAACAAACTACCTATCGAACTAAAGAGGAAACATGAGAGACTAATTTATTTTGCCACTACACGTTTTGAACTACTTCCTCTATCTCGTAAAGTCTTCCGGTCTCTTCGTAACCCTCCAAAAACCTCTTTCTCATTTCAGCGGCTATTTTTTGCGCTAGGGGTGTCGGGTATTTACCCGTTATGCATGCTAGGCATAGTTGGTCTTGGGCGAAGCCAGTTGCTTTTATCATTCCTTCTATTGACTGGTAGCATACGGAATCTGCACCTATGATTGTTGCTATCTCCTCTGTGCTGTGCCTAGAGCCGATTAGTTGGCCGTAAGTTGACATGTCAATGCCGTAGAAACATGGTCCAATTATGCGTGGAAAAGTGACGAAGACATATACTTTTTTGGCTCCCATCTTGCGAAGTTTTTGAATTATGACTTTTGTGGTGTCTCCTCGGACTATGCTGTCCTCGGTTATAATGACACGTTTTCCTTTGACTTTTGATGCGATAACATTGATTTTCTTGTCTATTGTTGCGTATCGCTCCTCGTTAAGAAGGATGAAAGCTCTCTCTGTAACGTAGCGGTGTCTTCTGGAAGCTCTCTCCCATCTCAACCCAGATTCCTCGTGAGCGCCTAAAGCGGAGTCATCGCCTGTTTCAGGTATGGAAAGGATTAAGTCTGCATTCTTGACAACGTCCGGGTTCTCTCTGACAAGATTCCTCCCAAACTCTTCTCGGATTTCATAAACATATTTGTCGTCAAATTTTGAGTCTGGCCTTGCGAAGTATGCAAATTCAAAGGCGCAGAAGGCCTTTTTCTCACCATTTGCTAGTTTATGTCTTTCAAACCCATCTCTAGAAACTGTCACAAGTTCGCCTGGTTCAAGCTCAAAATCCCTTTCGAATACATTTATGTCTAGGCTGACTGTTTCTGATGAGAAGGCATAGGTTGGGGAACCCCAGGTGTGTCCTGCACATAATGGTCTTATTCCATGTGGGTCTTTGAAGGCAAAGAATTCGCCGTCTTTTGTCATGCCAGCTACGGAAAAGGCTCCTTCGATTTCTTGCATGCATGTTTTGACGGCTGAGGCGAGGTCTCTTGTTTTTGTTAGTTCAATTAGAAGTTTATGGCAAATCAGGTCCGCGTCACATTCATAGGAAAATCCAGGGAACTTCTTGTTAATCTCTTTTTTCAGTTGGATTGTGTTTACGACGTTACCATTAAAAGAGACAGCAAGTTTCAAACCATTTTTTGAAGCAGTAACAGGCTGCGTGCCCTTTATCAGCGATTTTTCATCACACTTCCCAGAAGTCGTGTACCTAACGTTGCCGATCCCAACATGGCCAGGTAACCTTCCGAACCATTCTTGGATTGCGCTCGTTTTTATTTTCGGTACAAGGTCTAGGCTTCTGTGAACATGGAATTTTCCTTCACTAAGCGTGAGGAAGCCGTGGGATTGGTGGCCTCTGTGATTTTGGGCTCTTAAACCCCAGTATACATACGGGAATATGGGTTGCTTTTCGAAGTTTATTGCCCCGAATACCCCACATGCGATTTTTAACTCCTCTCCCATATTTGGGAATAAAAAAACTGTTGTTTATGAGTCTTTATGACATCTTTAACTAAAAAGCATGGTAGTGCTTAGAGTGTGGGATTACCGCTGCTTTTTTCTAAAGTTGTAAGATGCGATGAACCCTATCAGGCTCCTTAAGACTTTAGGTTCTTTGGGGCTTTGACTTTTTTCAATAGTAATACTAGTAGTTTTAGCTTTTTTGAATTTCACTAATGTAGTTTAAGGTGCTAGAAGACTAGTACAAGGTTTCTACTCAGGAAAGCCTCACATGAAGAATATCACTATGGCGCAATATGGAAGACTTATAGATGACATAGAGGCGAAGACATTTATACGCCCATGTTCAACCAATAAAAGGGTGCTTGAATGACTGGAGACTGGAGAACAAGAATAACAGTCGACCGTAAAATACTAGCTGGAAAACCAATAATAAAAGGCACCAGAATATCCGTGGAACTCATCCTGGACCTTCTCGCCAACGGGTGGACAATCGAAACAATACTGGAAAACTATCCCAATCTCAAAAGAAAAGACATAACTGCAGTTCTAAAATACGCAACTGAAATCTTGAAGGAAGAGAGGGTCTATCCACTACCTTGACCAAGTTCCTAGCCGACGAAAACATACCGATGAAAGCCGTGGAGGCCTTAAGGCAGAAAGGTATTGACATAATCCTCCTTTTGGAGATTTCGCCAAGCCTAAGCGATAAAGAGGTACTGAGCCTAGCGAATAGGCAAGGCAGAGTTATCATAACATTTGACACGGACTTCGGCAAACTAGCATTCAAAGAGAAACTTAAGGTCAAGGGGGTAGTTTTGTTGAGGTTCATTCCCAGATCTCCTCAACATATAGCCAAAAGAATCGAACAGCTACTAGCCTCCGAAACCCCTATAGAAAAATGTTTTATTGTGGTCAGAGAGGACAGTGTTCGAGTTATTCCAATGAAAGGCTCTCTAAAATAAGATGTCTTAACAAAGATTAACCTGCCTATTTGGCGTCTGTGAGAAAATATCTTCGGGAATCTATAGGGGTTTAGTTATTTGGCTAGCTGTAATTCCAAGATTTCATGGGGTAAGTCTGAACCTATCTCTTGGATAGAGTGTTACTTCTCTTATGTTCCTTTTTCCAGTCAGCATCATCGTGAGCCTTTCTAGCCCTATAGCCCAACCTGCGTGTGGAGGCATTCCGTAACCGAAAGCTTGCAAGTGGTGTTTAAAGGATTCTGGGTTCAAGCCTTTCTCTTTTAGCCTTTTTATCAGAAGTTCTTTTGTTGCAATTCTTGTTCCGCCCGACACTAATTCTATCCAACGCCACATCAAGTCGAAACCTTCGCAGAGTTCTGGTTTGTCGTCTCGTGGTTTGATGTAGAAGGCTTTGGAGTGTGTGGGCCAGTCGGTTATGAAGTAGAAATGCGGGTAGATTTTGCCTAATCTTCTGAAGGCGGGGGTAGGTATGTCTTCTCCCCATGGAATTTCTATGTCTTCTTGCTTTAATTTTTGAAGGACCTCGTCATAGGTTAGGCGTTTGAAAGGGAGTTTTGGCACTTCTATGTTGTGTTTTAGTGTAGCCAATTCTGTTCGGCATTTTTCATTAACAACCCTGCACGTGTATTGCATGAGCTGTTCAAGAAGTTGCATGACATCTTCAGCCGAGGCAAAAGCTTGCTCAATGTCTATTGAAACAAATTCGCTTGAGTGAAGGCGTGTATGTGACTCTTCAGCTCTGAAAAATGGGCCTACTTCAAAAACGCGTTCAAGGCTCATGACAAGCTCTTCCTTATACAGTTGCGGACTCTGAGCTAGGAACGCTTTTCTTTCGAAGTATCCAACAGGGAAAAGAGCTGCTCCTCCTTCGGTTGCTGAGGCTATGATGCGAGGAGTATGGATCTCTGTGAAGCGTCTTTCAAATAGGAAGTTCCGTATTGCTTCTACGGCCACGTGTTGAATCTTGAAAACTGCTATGTTTTCTTCTCGGCAAAGGTCTAATGCCCTTGCGTCCAGTCGAACTTCCAAGTTTGCTGGCGTCTTTCCAGTTATGTCAATGGGCAATTGCGGAGTGGCTGTGCTGAAAATCTTGATCTCCTTCGGTATCACTTCGACGCCTCTGGGGGTAATGTCAGTTTTCTTCACAATGCCTTTCACGCCTATGCTGTATCTCTTCTGTAAGGCATCAGACTTCGAGAGAACTTCGCTGCTTGACTTTTTCCGTGGAATAGTAACCTGAATCGTGCCCTCTCTGTCCTGCAATATTATAAAGCGAATTCCGCCCAGATCCCTGATCTCTTGAATCCAGCCGAAAAGTGTAACCTCTTCACCGTCCATTTGGGGCTTTACATCAACAGAGTAATGTGTCCTAATCCAGTCACCAATGAAATCTAGTTTCATAGGTTCATCGCTCAACCTAGTCTGCAAACTCAACTCGCAGGGTTATTTTGCGAACTTTACTGGCAATCTCCTTTAAAGCCTTTACATTGAACGGAGGCTGCCTTCCGTATTTTTTCTTCAAAATGACCCTAGTCTCAGTAGTTCCGTCGGGCAACCAAATCGTGTTTATTGTCAGTATGCTTAGGGGAGCGAACAAATCCTCCAGAAACTTTCTGTCATCCACCCCCTGTTCCAAGATGCGGATGGATTTCCCGGTTGCCTCACCTAGTGCTTTGATGATTTTTCCGCCATAGCCAAGCAGACGGGGAACATCTCCTGGTCCGACAATTACTGCTAAGGTTTTGTCGACATCAACGACTTTATGAAAATAAACGTTCTGAAGTGAAGGATACTTCTCCTCAAAAGACAATAATAGACTCGCGACTTTAAGGTCCAATTCGCTAACTTCGCCAGACTTAAGTTTAGCTAAACACTTTTGGCAGAGTATCCCGCTCCTTAAACAGAAGCTGCAAACTGATGTTTTCACCTAGAAAAGCGCCCTCCGCAAATAAAGGAGGGGCGGCGGAGCACTGCATGTTCATGTGGAACACTATTTTTAGCGTTCCAGTGTTATTTCGATTGTGCTTACGTTTGTGGGCGTGCCACCCTCTTCTCTGGGTGTCATCTGCTGCGTTCCAATGCCGACCTTCTTGATTTTTACATCTGGTAAGAATCGGCGTCTCACGACTTCAACAACGTCGACTGCCCTGCTTATCGATCTCCCTCGGGCCTTAACATTTACTTCTTTTGCTCCGCCGTGAAAGAGGGTTATGCAAGCCAGTACATAGTTCATTACTGGCTTATTTCCGATCAACACTGAGTTGCTTTCTGACATTCTGTACCGCCTCACTCCTAGTTTTCACTTTTTCTATGGGCTTCATACCATTTTTATCGGTAAATAAATACATTACGGTCCTTGATTCAATTCGATAAAAATTTGAAGTTGAAAATTGCTTATTCTATTTTGCTTTGCGTTTGCTAAATGTTTAAATAAGTGATACTATTGTAAAACTTGATCTTAACAAAATACTATGTTGAGGGAAACTTGTGGAATCTCTTACAAGGCGTTCAACACAACTTTTGCGGATGCTTTATGAGAGAGGTAGATCCACGAACACTTATAGTTTACATGTTAAACAGGACGAGTTGGCAAAGCAGTTAGGCATAAGCAGACAGGCGTTGAACGTTCATCTGCGAAAACTCAGGGATTTTGATTACATACGCACTGGTAGAGGTTTTATAGACGTAACCGAGAAGGGGTTGAATACTCTTGGAATATTCTCAACGCCAGCTTTCGTATTCATTAAAGTTTCGCCGCTCAAGAGGATCTATGCCTATGAGAAAATCAAGGAACTCAGGGTTCAGAGAGCCTTTAGAGTTACGGGTGACGTTGATGCCCTCTTGATAGTGGAAAGGGACAAGCTTGATGACGCTTTAAAAAGGTTATCTTCTATTGATGGTGTGCAGGACACAAAATCTTACGTTACGATAGAAACGATAAAATGAGGAGAAATCCGAAATGAAACTGTTCGAGTATGAAGCCAAAAGAATACTCGCGCAATATGGGATCCCAACTCCTCAAGGTGGATTAGCAACAAGCCCGAGGGAAGCTCGCGAAGTCGCGACTAAGTTAAGGCCGCCATTCGTGATTAAGTCACAAGTGCTTGTTGCTGGAAGGGCAAAGTCGGGTGGAATCCTGTTTGTTGACTCTGTTGAAGAGGCGGAAAGGGCCGCAGAAAGACTGCTAGGCATGCAGATAGAGGGCATACCTGTCAGAAGCGTATGGGTGGAAGAGAAAATACAAGTGAAAAAGGAGCTTTATTTTGGAATAACAATTGACAGATTTAGTCAAAGTTATGTTGTAATTGCTTCTGCCGTTGGCGGAATGGATATAGAGGAAATTGCGGCAAAATCGCCAGAAACTGTTGTCAAATCACTTATAAATCCTCAGCTTGGGTTGCACTCTTTTGACGCTAGACAAATCGCAAGAAAAATGGGTTATGCTGGCAGCCAGCTTTCTGAGCTTGGAAGAATTTTTGAAAAATTATACTCTATTTGCATGGATCACGATGCAGAATTAATCGAGATGAACCCTCTCGTGGAAACCGTCGATGGAAAATTTGTCGCGGCAGACGCCCGCATAATAGTAGACGACAATGCCCTGTTCCGCCACCAAGAATATAAGAAGAGGATGCTAGAAGGCGAGGGCGAACTTACGCCACAAGAGCTAGAAGCCGTAAGAAACGATTTGGCTTATGTCAAACTGGACGGAAATATAGGCGTCATAGGCAACGGAGCAGGTCTCGTAATGGCAACATTGGACACAATTCAATTCTATGGAGGGAAACCGGCAAACTTCCTAGACGTTGGCGGTGGTGCACCATCAGAGAAAATAGCCACAGCTCTAAAAATAGTGCTTTCAGACTCGGCGGTTGAGGCACTGTTCATAAACATTCTAGGCGGTATAACTCGATGTGACGATGTTGCACGTGGAATCTTAGAAGCAAAGAACAGGGCGGGAGTGACAAAACCCATGGTTATCAGGCTCGTCGGTACGAATGAGGATGAAGGAAAACGAATATTGACAGAAGCTGGAATCCACGTGCTGGAAAGCATGGAAGAAGCAGCACGGCGAGTTGTTGAGATCTCTGGTGGCGGAGGCAAGTAGATTTGGGGATAATAGTTGATAAGAACACGTGTGCAATTGTTCAAGGCATAACGGGAACTCAAGGAAATTTCCATGCTAAGCTTATGCTGGAGTATGGAACAAAAATTGTTGCGGGCACCTCTCCGGGCAAAGGTGGAACTCACATCCATGGCGTTCCAGTCTATGACACGGTTGAGGAAGCAAAGGAAAAGCATTCTGCAAACGCTTCGATTATTTTTGTTCCAGCTCCTTTTGCTGCTGATGCGACTTTGGAAGCGTTGGATAATGGAATAAAAACCGTTGTAATAATAACGGAACATATTCCGATAAAAGATGCTATCGATTTTATGGCATATGCGAAACAAGCAAATGCAACAATAATCGGACCAAATACGCCGGGGATAATAACCGCAGGAGAATGTAAGCTTGGAATAATGCCGGCTCACATCTTTAAGCCTGGCAGTGTAGGCATGGTTTCAAGGAGTGGGACACTAACTTATGAGATTGCTGCCAGTCTGACGAGAAAAAAGCTTGGACAGTCAACGTGTCTTGGTCTTGGAGGAGACCCGATAACAGGCTTAAACTTTATAGATGCACTGAAGATGTTTGAAGGGGATCCTCATACGAAGGCTGTGGTTTTGATTGGGGAGATTGGTGGGAACCTTGAAGAATTGGCGGCCGAATATATTGTAAAGGGAAAGTTTTCAAAACCAATTGCGGCTTTCGTTGCTGGACGCTCTGCTCCACCTGGGAAACGTATGGGACATGCTGGTGCAATAGTAACGGGTAAAGCTGGAACTGCTGAAAGCAAGATTGAAGCTTTCAAAGATGCTGGCGTAAGAGTAGCTGAGAAACCAAGCGATGTAGCGGAATTGTTGGCAAGAATTGTCAGCTTGTAGAAAAAGAGTTAGACGTTGTCTATGTCTTTGTAAGAGCCGCACGCGCAATAGCTGGGAAAAAGTATATTTGACAGTTGGCTGTCTGAGTGTTAGTCACGTGAATGAGGTCCCGCAGATGCCAATTATGGATCCGCTTAAGAAAACCATCGCTCAAAAGCATAGGCTGTACTTGAAAATTTGCCGGGAATGTGGTGCAAGAAATGCTGCTACTGCAGTGAAATGTAGAAAGTGCCGAAGCAGAAACTTGCGATGGAAGAAGAGAGAACTTGTGAAGTGATTTTTGCAGTATTTTGTTAATGGCCTCCGCACCGGAGGCTTTGCGTTTTGAATAATGCGAAAGTGTTTCTTTATAAGTTTTGTAAATCTTTATCTCCAAACCCGAACTGTTCTTTTTGACGCCACGGTCACCTCGGTGCGAAACTCATCAAAACTATACCCACAAAATGTTGGGTATTTAACAGCGTCTAGATATTTAAGAATGACAAACGGGGTGCAGTTATTGTGTAGGTAATTTGAGACAATTTCTAGGTTTGGTTTTGTCAACCGGTTGAATATTGTCATGCAAAAATGTCAAAACGAAAAGGAAGAGTTACGAAAATCCCCGCTGACACCATGAGTGTTATTTGGTCAATGAAGAATTTTCCGAGTACTTTGCGATTTCACTTATTGTTCTTTTCAGTCCTTTTCATTTATTTTCGCATTGATTATCTATATGATCCTTGTAGTGCACCAGTGTTCTTATTCGCAGAAGCAATGTGCTAACTTTCTCACTTTGTTTGTTGTTTCAAGGACAGAAAGAGTTAGTAACGGTGGTAGTGTGAATTGTTTTTCTTGCTGGTAACAAGACTTGTTGCCAATGTCCAGAGAAGAAGAAGGACCTAAATTGTTTCGTTATAGATAAGGAAAATGACGAAATCAAAAAGAATCGTGAAAGTTGATGTCGGGATGACACCCCCCTCCTAAAAAGTTAATTGTTCAGGGCGTATGCAAGCAGTTTTGGACCAGCTTACCATTTCACTTGTGGTTGCGTTTTTCCCTAAAGGGTTTTCCCTTTTGCACGCGTTCTGTGACACCGCTTCTTCGTAACGTTTGAAAAAGGGGAAATTTGTGGGGGCACGAATCTGAGACTGAAAACGAATCACAGTTAGTAGGGGTAGTAGCCTAGATTGGCAGTTGCCCAGTATTCTTTGCTGTAGTACCAGTAGAGAGCCATGTACTTGGCGTTCTGTATTCGCATGCTACTCATTACGCTGTAGTAGTCTGAATCGTACACTTCGGTATATGTGGCCGAAAGTTTGGCGATGCCGATGCTGTGACCTGCTTCGTGGCAGACGACTATTTCTTCGCCTCCATTGGAAGGTATACTGTATGTCGCTTCCCACTTGTCAATCATCGAATCGGCAATGAATATATAGTTGCCTGCCAGCACGTCACCTCCGCTCCTGATGACCCAGGAGTAACCGCCAGTGGTCGAGCTATCGGCCCAAGTTCCATAGAGCATCCATTTTTCCCTGAGAGTATATTTCTTGCTAGCCCCGCCGTAAGAGCGATCATCATACTTCCAAACATTGTTGTACTTCTTCTCAATTTGCCAGAAGTCGCTTTTCGTGATTTTTCCGTCAGCTGGCGTGGGATCGGTAACCACGTCATCTATCCAAAACGAAACTTGGATCGCGTGTCCTTTCCAGTAGTTTTGCATATAGCTGAGCACAGAGGAGGGGGGGTAGTGACCGCTCATATAGTCGATTTCGTAATAGAGCTTCCAACGATAATTTCTGACGACAGTGACAGGCACGTAAGAGTATCCCACAACAGCCCCCGCAGAATTGACAGCTCCAACGTACAGGTTGTGCGAACCAGCAGTAAATGCAGCTGTATTCCATGTAGCTCGGAATCGGTTTGTTGTTCCAACACGGCTCATGGCATATTTCGTTCCCAAATCAATTGAGTAGTAAACCTTGCTGAAAGTGCCCGTAACCTGTGCGATTATCAGCACATTGCTGTAGAGGTATTCTCCTGAGCGTATGTTGCGAATGTTAATATAGGCCGTCGTTACAGGTGTGGGAGAGTCCATACCTGATTCTTCAAGATCAGGTTCGTTGACAAGAATGGTCTCCAAGCAAACATTCGCGTTCTCCGACACTGCAAATGCTGGTGCAGCAACAGAAGCCACGAGAGACAATAGCACAAACATGTAGAGGATTTTTTTCCACATTCTGATTTCCTCACGATTGGCTTACCGAAAGAAGCACATAAGGCTTGTGGAAAGATCTTCTATTTAGGTTTTGAAAATGTCCATATCTACTGAAGCAGAAGTCAACACTTGAGACTGCAATGCGTGTATTTTGATTCTAAAGCTTTATCTCAAATTTCTTTTTCGATCTTCAATGACCTCACGCGCGCTTAATGTATACGCGAAAGTAGAATCCATTGAATTATTCTAGACTACTGATTTAGCATTGTAGAAGATTAGCACAAAGCTTATAATGCGATCTAAGCGATGTTTGTGTCTGCATTTTTTATGGCTTCTTGTATTGTTGGATAATCATCTGGAACTATTATTGTCACAGGGTTTGTTCTAACGCGCTGAACATTAAGAACTAAAATGAGGCTTCCTGCTAGCAGCAATGTCGACACTATTCCAAGAATGATCTCTTTGAGCAATCTCCTTCTGCTATCATAAACGGTTTAATGTAGATATTAGCATTTACGGATAAATCTGACAGAAGGTTCTATGTTAGAGCATGAGCGCCGCGTTTTCCCTCTTTTCCTTCCCTACCTAAACAAAAAGAAGATTTCCCCGCAAGTTAGAGCGCATGCGCCGTTCGATGGCTATCTGATTCTCCTAAACTTATGTTCATCGCAACTCTACTCCTCAGGAAGTTAGATGTAGTTACATCTGTAAAATTGCCGCATATTTAAAAATTATCTGTAGCGAGCGCAATACCGCGTAGATACGCGCGCTGAGGGACGCTCCTTAGGCACAGTGGGCCTTTGGGTGAAGGAAATTGAGTTTGCGATGAAACAATTCTTGCCTCTGACTCTTCTGACCCAGCTCGCACTCCTACTCTCTGCATTCCAAGGAATCACACAGAAACGTTTAAGATTGAGGCTGTCGGTTCTGAAGGGATAATCTTGAGAGGTATCGGTTTGAGCATCAGTGCTGCCATTGAAGTCCATGAACTAACGAAACGCTACGGCGAATTAGTGGCAGTTGACCGTATTTCTTTCACCGTTAATCGGGGCGAGATTTTTGCGTTTCTGGGACCTAACGGTGCGGGCAAGACCACAACGGTGGAGATTTTGGAGTGTCTGAGAAAACCTACGGGCGGAAAAGCCTACGTTCTTGGGTTTGACATCGAAAAGAATCAGGGTGAAATAAAGAAGAGAACGGGCGTTTTGCCGCAGGATTTTTACACTTATGAAAGACTTACAGTTAAGGAAACGATTCAGTATTATGCTGGCATGTTTGATGCCCATCCGGATGTTGATGAGCTGATTAGACTTGTCGATTTAGAAGATAAGAAGAACGTCCTTTTCAGAAACCTGTCAGGCGGCTTGAAGCAGCGTTTGGGAATTGCTGTTGCTTTGGTTAATGATCCTGAAATGGTTTTCTTAGACGAGCCCACCTCTGGTTTAGACCCGAAAGCACGTCACGGTGTGTGGCACCTTATCGATGGGCTTCATAAGAAGGGAAAAACAGTTTTCTTGACAACGCACTACATGGAAGAGGCTGAGGTCCTTGCTGATCATGTAGGCATCATCCACAACGGCAAAATTGTCGCGTTGGATACCCCTGAAAGTCTCATTTCTCAACATGGAACGAGGAACCTGCTTATACTGAAGAAGACGAGTCCTAAGGCTGTTCCAAACATAGAGAAACTCGGGATGAAAGCGAAATATGACGGGACAACAGGAGACGTCACAGTCCATCTGAATCATGCTGTAGCCGTCTCAGAAATCCTGCACGCTTTGAGCAACGAGGACGTTCCCTTCGGCGAACTTCAACTTAAACGCTCAAGCCTTGAAGACGTGTTTCTCAACTTAACAGGCGTTTCGTTGGGAGAGGAGGAAAGCAGCATATGAGCCACGTAGTCATTGATCTGAGAGCAAGTCTCAAAACCTTCTGGCGTGACAAAAGCACCATCTTTTGGACCCTTGCCTTTCCAAGTGTTCTGATACTTCTGTTCGGAGCTATCTTCAGCCAATCCTCAATGAGATATGACCTTCACGTTCAAAATCAAGACCTGACTGACGGAAAAGCAACGTACTGGTCTGGCAATTTTATAACTATACTTAACTCCACAAACGCCTTCAACATTCAAATGGTTGACGCTTCAATCAACGGCACGGACTATGCATTAGCAAACAGGCTGAGCACGTTGCTTATCATTCCGTCCGGATTCAACACTTCTGCGAACATGGCTTTATACACACACGGCGCCACAACTGCGAACATCACTTTTGTCTACGATCAGTCCACATCTTCCGCGCCTGTTGTGCAGAGTATCGTGATGAGTATTGTTGACAAGCTCAACTTCGAGCTTTCAAGGGGAGTTGAGTATCTGACTGTCCAAGATTTGACAATAGCGCCGAAACGCTTCGGCTTCATCGACTTCTTCGTCCCGGGAGTCATCGGAATGACAGCTATGACTACGAGCATTTTCACTTCTGTTTCGATAAGTGCACGATTCAAGCAAAACGGCATATTCCACAAGTTGGCAACCACACCACTGAAGCGTTACGAGTGGATACTTTCCAGAACCATTTACAACATTCTTATATCTTATCTAGGCATGGCCGTTATGATGCTCATAGGGATGGCAATATTCGGCATGAAGATGACCCTGGACGCTGTCTCTTTACTTATGGTGGCGATGGCTTCTCTGATGTTTACTGGCTTAGGAATGATCATCGCAAGGTTCGTAAAAGACCCAGACGGCGCAGATGCAGCGGCAAACGTCATAACTTTCCCTATGATGTTTCTCTCAGGCACTTTCTTCCAACTCAGCCAGATGCCACAATTCCTTCAAACAATCGCACATGTACTCCCGCTCACCTACGTAAGTGAAGGACTCAGAGCAGCCATGATTTTCGGACAAACACAACAAGCAATCATCAACACTGCTTTAATCACAGTGTTAGGCATTGCATCCATCGCGGTGGGTTCTTTGATAACCAAATGGGAAGAAAACTAGCACGCTCATAGACAATACTTTTCAGGTTTTTGAAATTTGTGATATGCCCTCGCATTCTCGTCTGGAGGAGTTTCCCATGGATCTTCTTCGGCCTTCAGATTGACATTTTGGATTTCTTGATTCGAGCGCGCGTTACATAAATATAAATAAGCCTAGCAAACCCAATTGTAAAACGTGAAGAATGTGCGAAAAGAAGTCTCAGATGATTTGGCAGCCTTCTTTAGAGGTGAAAAAAGAGTTCTAGTCGCCTATTTGTTCGGCTCACACGCAAAAAAGACCTCCACTGCAAAGAGCGATATAGACATAGCCGTTTTTCTCTCTGAAACTCCCAAAGAACTGCTTGAATATTACCTACACCTAATGAACAAGCTGTCTGAGATATTAGGAAATGGGGTGAATCTGATAATCCTCAACGCATCCCCTCCACTGCTTAAACATCAGGTAATAAAGTACGGCAAAGTCCTTTATTCCAGAAGTGGGGAAGCGAGAGTAACATTTGAGGCTAGAGCCCAAAGTGAATATCTAGATTTTAGCAGAGCTCTAGAGAGGTATAACGAATGTTTAATGAAGCAGATCCTAGCATAGAAAAAACCTTGATCACAACCAAATTAGGCAAACTAACGCAATATCAAAGACTTCTAAGAATACTGCAAGCAAACACCCTTGAAGATTTTACCAGCGACTTCAAGACAAGCGGAGCCCCTGAAAGATACCTTCAAGTCGCTATTGAATGCATCATAGACATCGGCAACGAAATAATCTCTTCACTCCAGCTCCAAAGACCAGAACGCTATGGGGACATCCCATACATCCTAGCCGAAGCAAAAATAATTCCCAAAACATTTACAGAAACAATCGCTTCAATGATAGGCTTCAGAAACCTTCTGGTCCACGACTATGCATCCATAAACCCAAACCTAGTCTACGAATTTCTACAAACAAAACTTCCAGATTTTGAAAACTTTAGCAAACACATCGCCAAATGGTTAGAAAAAGCATAGGCAAGGGTTAAACTCAGAGTCTACTTTTTATTACATCAACCACAAACTTGGCGTTATCAATTATCCCTCTGGCTTTCTCTCGAGTATAATATTCCATGGGAGTTACCCACTTATCAGCCACCTTAAGGGGATAACGGGCATACACAACTTCTCTTTGTATCTCCCTTCCCTTTTCAATCAATTGCGCATACTTCTCTTCCTTTAGCAATTCTGGCTTCACTCTTCTCAGAACCGCAACCAAACCGCTGATTGCTCTGTGATTTTTCGCTTCATCACCTCCAAGCTTAAGAATCATAGCATTCGCAGCACTTTCGACGGCCATTGAAGCATGAAAAACAGCAGAGTCATACTCTCCAGCGTCAAAACGCTTTTCCGCTCTAGCAAGATTCACTTCAGAAACTCTCAACAAAACTTCTACTTTACTTTCAGCCAAATCCTTGCCTCCTTCAAGTAATCATGGCTAAGCCTGATTTCCTTAACTCTATCATACAAGATTTTAGTCAATTCACCTGTTTTATCAACCAAAACCTCAAAGCCTTCAGCAACCCCATAAATAATACCACCCTCATGCGAGCAAACATTATCAAGAAAATCTTCCTCCGCCAAAATTAATGGCTGAATCGTCATATGATACTTCAATTCCAGCTTCGAAATTTCTGAAGTCACCTCCTTTCTCACTTTATCCACGGATCCACCCACAACAATTATCATGTCTAAATCACTGTATTCATGCGCATTATTTTGAGCCACACCGCCGAAAAGAATAATCGCCTTAACAAACGGCAACTTCGCGAGCTCACCCGCCATCCGTTTAGCCTGGGAACGCATATACAAACTTAATTCACAGACAGAAATATCCAGCTTCCCCCTCAAACAATACCATCTACCACTCTTCCCAATAACCCCTCCACCTTCCAGTTCTTCAAGTTTAATTGTCAACCACCTATCGCTCAACCCAGTTTCTAACTTCAACTCGCTATAAGTGTGCTTTCCATGCGTCAAGGTTAACACGATTCTCCCTTCCGGGGTTAACGAAACCAACTCCACTTTTTAACCTCGCCTGAATGCGAAGTGACACCACGAATAAAAACTTTACTAAGTAAAGCAAATCGCTTCAAAATCATATACGCCGCAAACCGTTCTCCAACGTGCACACCGACAACTTTAAAACAATAATCCACGTCTAGTCGCCATAAAGTGAATGGAAAGTGGAAATTACTGGTTTATAGTACCTTCTTCCTAGGCGAATTTATGGTTTATGCCAAAGAGCGACAACCTTAGCATGTGGGCGTAACGTTTAAGTATGACATACGTCATAATTCCTATCGAGCGCACTGTCCGAAACTCTCGAGGTCAAAAGCACCAAAAAAGACCAACGTATCAGCGATAAACTCATTTCTCAAGAACACTACAGCCGAATACCACCTCACTCCAAAAAACCCCTCAGGAGCGGAATGCAGTGCACATGGGCATTGCCTTCTTTTTCCCTCTCTATAGTTTACGCGCGCTACTTTGTCCATGACTTAAGATTTGTTCACAAACAATATGCTTTTACACACTTGCGTAGACAGATTGCGCACATACGTGCAGCAGATGTTCCGCGTATAAACACGGACGAAAAAGCATCATGAGCATGTGCGATTTATAGTAATGACGCCCTTCTTTCAACTAAGAGCAGTTAAAATGAGCTTGTCTTCAATTACAACCGTGCACAAAAAGATCTATTTACGAGAGCGGAAATTTCTCCTGCTGTGGCGCGGTTTTAGATCTAACGTGATAACTGAGCCTCGCATTCTTCCAGCATCATGCCCTTTACGTCTACCATGTACTGGTCAGTAATAGCTTGCGTTCTTTGCGATTTGCTTTGGGATCCTATCCACAATAGGCTCCATCCAACCAGCCACAGAAAGATTGCGATGGGCAACAATGCTATGATAACTACTCTGTTGCGTGCACGCATACTTCCACGCTTACTGTCTGTTGACAAAATTGGGAAATAGCTCTTGTTAACATGCAGATGTATCGCTGACTATTCATAACAGCCTGCTTTGATTGTTTGCGCTAACATGTAGCTTGAAAATATGAAATGTTTATTATTCTCAATAGCGTTGGAAATTGAAATGTTTCGAGCTTGCGTTGGTCATTAAACTGGCGTGCGCTATTTTGAAAACCAACTGGATGCATGACTTCTCGTTCTTGATGAGAAACCCATGTTCCCTGTGTCATTGATTGAATTCAATTGAGGTTTTTGTCAACAGGTCATAAAAATTGAGGCAGAAGAATGACGATTGATGCCATATGATGAAGTTGAAAGCTATGAGTCAAAAACTTTTGTTTGAAACTATTAAAGGATTCCCATAGAAGTGACAGAGAACCGGCAAGGGCTCTAGGATCTTCACAGCCGCCAGTGACCAGAATGAGAAACAGACTGGAAAAGAAAGGACTTATACAAGAATACACTATAGTACCAAACCTTGAAAAACTGGGTTTTGAAATCATGTTAATTACGTGTTTCAAGAGAGCAAGGCCAAGGGGGAATTAATAAAAAAGTGACACTTCGATCCCAAACGTAATTTTCGCAACCAGAGTAGAAGGTATGGGAAAGAACATGGTTATGATTTCTTTGCACAAAACCTACTCAGACTATTCCAATTTCATCGCAAATCCAATGTTGGATTATTGAGATGATACAGAAAATTTAGACATATTAGTTATCAGCCTAAGAGGGCTTATTGCTAAACCATTATCCCTAAAGTATCTAGCAAGACTCCTCAAAAACAGCTGGGTATCGGCAAACCGCAGTTTTCCTGTCTTTCTAAGATTTCCCAATCTCTGTGACCAGAGCTGCGATGAAGGCAGTCATATATCTAAGGTCACTTAGCCTCATACTCTCGTTTGGCGCGTGAACGTTAGCTTCCGCATCGAAAATGCCACAACTAGCCCAAGGCGTGTGGGCTCCAAACAAGTAGGCCGGTCCAGACCCTTGACTGGAAGGAACCAAAACAGCCTCTTTCCCGCTGAAAGTTTTGGCGAGTTCTGCCAGCAACTGAATGAATGGATGGTCAATCGCCGTTCTCTTAGGTTCATAACCTGAAAGAAGCCTTACCTCAATATCACGAAAACCGTGTTTATCCAAGTGAGTCCGCAATATTTTCTGCACATTCTCCACCTTCTGGTTTGGCACCAACCTAAAATCCACTTTCGCCACAGCTTCTTTTCCTATCACAGTCTTTGAACCCGGGCCCTCCCATCCCCCAGACAAGCCGCATATTGTGCATGTTGGCCTGAGAATCAGTTCCTTCCAGAACTCTACACCTTCTCTTCCAAGCAGAAACTTTTCAGTCTTGTACAATTGCCTATACTGTTCAATCAGCTCCGCTGGATAATTCGCAAAAACTTCCAACTCTTCTTCGCGCGGAGCAACAACATCATCATAGAAGCCCTCTATCAAAATCTCCTCATTCTCATTCTTTAAGGTGGATAACGCCCAAACCAATCTCCAAGCAGGATTAACAACGATTGGCGCGTCACCAGAATGCGCATCTTTGAAGAAGCCCTTCGCATGAAGCTCGAAATATGCATCACCTTTCACTCCAGCATTCACCTCGGTTCGCCGGCCAGGAACAGCGTTCGCTTCTTCCCAGACGCAACCGTCAGACTTTAACAGGTCTGGGTGAACCCTACAGAATTCTCCTAGATGGATGCTTCCTGCTTCTTCCTCACCTTCAACGATAAACCTGATGTTACATTTTGGTTCATACCCAGCTTCAGACGCTGCTTGAACACCGAAAAGGTTAGCGACAAGAGGACCCTTATTGTCGCTCACTCCCCTACCATACAAACGCTCGTTTCTCATCGACAGTTCATATGGAGGAGACTTCCACTCGTCCAAGGGTTCCTCAGGCTGAACATCATAGTGATTGTAAAACAAAAGAGTCTTGCTCATGCCCCGATTCATTTCAGCCACAAAGACAGGAGCACCAGACGTTTGAAAAGTTTGAACCACGTACCCTCTCTTTTCAAATTCCTCAGTTAACCGAATAATAATTGGCTTCATATCGTGTTGCTTGCCGTAACAAGTTGGAATGCCGACCAATCTCTTCAAACAGTCTATTTCAGATTGCTCATTTTTGTTCGCAATCTCCAAAAGCTTGTCCCAATCAAAAGCCAATTCACAACACCTCAACAGATTAGTACGAATATGGAAGCATACAAACTCAAAAGATTTTCCTAAAAAAGCACTCTCTGACGCCTAGATATCCAACTATGGTTTCAAACAAATAGAAGAAAGTTATAGAATCTGCCTTTGGCAAACCATAAATATGTGCTTAGTCTCAAACTGTATTTTGGGGAGTGACTGAATGAAAAAGCTGAGCATCTTAATTTTGCTCTTCATCGCGTTGCTTCCAATCTTTGCTATACCGGTTGCAGCCTCAACAAATGATGTCTCAATTCGCGGAGAAATTATTGTGACCTATGCAATTCCACCAGAAGACGACTCAATGACTAACCCACATTATCTATTGCTTGGCATCCACTGGTACACAACCATAAACTACTACATAAACACAAAGAACAAGTACGGTTTCTCAACAACAGCAGTTGTGAATACAATCACCACATCGGCTAACACTTGGGACAAAGAAACAGCTTACCAAGTATTCTCATACAAGGGCACAACCACAAGAGCAGCCGGACGACGCGACTATTACAACGTGGTTTCTTGGGGAGCATATCAAGCCGGCGTCATAGCTGTCACGTACATTTGGTACAGCGGAACCAAAATACTTGAAACCGACTGCCGAATGAACACCCACTACAAATGGAGCCTTTCTGGGGAGACTGGCAAAATGGATATCCAAAACATCATGACACACGAATTTGGACATTGGTGCGGACTTGACGACTTGTACAACGATGTTGACTATTGGTTAACAATGTACGGCTACGCAGACTATGGAGAAACATACAAACGAACACTCGGATTAGGCGACATCAACGGCCTAGAAGCAGTCTATGGATCATAAGAAAAACTAAACCCACATTTTTTACCTTCAACACGGCTAACACGCTCTAATTGTCGCGACAATTGCTTTCCGCCTTGTCAAGACAGATAAGCAAGACGCATCATAGATCCGGACCTACTCTTTCAAAAGAAAAGGTTTGCCTCCTGCTTTGAAAGAACATGTCTACGAGTTAAAGATGGAGAAAAAGCTAAAACGTTTAATCACTGAGGCTGAGAAGAAAGTAAGTTCTACTGTGTAACAGAGTGATACCAACCGATTAAGTATTCCGGCAGCTTCAGCCCTCTTTCACCTAATCTTTCAGCCAATTTAACAGGCAGAGGGCTTAAAACGTAAGCTGCTCTCATGTAAAACCTCCTAGGCTGGCCTAACTTGACTTCTTCTCCCAAAATTATTTGGAAGTCTGACTTATCAGACAAAGTTGACTTTTTTGTTCCAGAGATTGCTAAAACAATTCCTTTCAGTTTTTTTACCACATCACACCAGACGATAACAGGCCTAGTTTCTCCAGAAAATGACACCAAAATCTCGAAATCTCCAGCCCTTGGATGAGGGGTGTTCACGCCTCTAGCTATGTAAACGTTGTCACCCAAGAAACCCTTGATGTGGAAAAGCCTCAAACCAGTCATCTTAACAATTTCGTTTGCCGTTCCCTTCCCGCCTAGAAACACATTGGTCCGCCTTTCCAGTATATCAACAATGCGAGTGTACGTTTCTGACTCCACATTCGAATCGACCAAATGTCCTAGCTCAGCAAACTCTCCATCACACAGCTGAAAAACCCCATCCACATCCAAGTTTCTGAAGATGGCCTCAGTCATCATCGACAGCAAGAGCAAACTCCCCAACTCGAAGATGTCACCCATGATACCCACCTCACCATACTCAAGAGACGGCTTCAACCTCCCTCGCCCCTTCAACTCAACCACATGCCCATGTTCCCGCACAATCTCAGCTATTGGAGAATGCACATTAGAAGTTACTAGCCCCATCGAAAACCTCGAAGTCCTTTTTTCTTTTACATACTTCGCCAAATCCTGAGCCATCGCCAAAGGATCATCAGAAAAGCCACTACCAGAATTCATCAAAAGCAAAGTCTTCTTATACCGTCTCTCAAGCTCAGCCGCCGCATCATACATGTTCTTCCCCGGAAACCCCGGATCATCCGGCGTCAAAACAACCTTGTTCCTCCAGCCAATATGACTCACAGCAATTTGGCTCATAGCAGCATTCAAAGAATGCAATGACCTGCCCGAACCCCCACAAACCACACAATCCGCTGATTTTAGGTCCTCATACAAAGGCAACAACCTATTCCTTCTAATATCAAAAATATTATCCCTAATCTTGTTAATGTACCCTATACGACTGATCCTAGCTGAAATTTCAAACACACCTCAATAAAAAACGAAACACCGACACTCTATATTTGCATTGCGTGCAAAATCTCGCGCGCGCTCAGTGAAAATTGAGATACATGATATAGCCACAATAAGCCAGATTCCACTACCTGCAACTGTGACACAAGGCGAAACAATAACCATACAAGTTCTCGTAGAGAACCAAGGCACAGAGCCAGAAACATTCACTGTAGACTGAAACTACGACAGCTCTCAGGTAGGAAGCCTGCAAACGGTAACCGACCTACCGCCCAGCACTACAAAAACCCTCACTTTCATCTGGAACACAGTGTGGGTAGCCCCTAGAACATACTACATAGGCGCTGTTGCATCAACAGTCCCCAGCGAAACAGGCACAAACACCAACGACAACTCATGCACCAGCACCACAATCGTTACAATAACTGCTCCCCCTGGGCAACCAGGGACATTGACTGTCGATACAATCAAGACAGCGGTAATCAGCGGTCCTGATCCACCTTTTGTCGGCAGCACCACCGTTTACGAATTAGCAATAACAGTTTCTAACACCGGCGGCAGCGATGTTACTAACGTGGTTGTACATAACATAATTTCGTTTGATGTCACATTCCTAAGCGTTGGAACTCCAAGCCAAGGCTCCGTCACCGCTCCACCAATTGCATGGAATGTCGGCAAACTAACTTCTGGGCCTGGTGCAACCCTGACTTTTAGAGTCGCTGCAAAACCAACAGTCTCAGGCTTACTCTACCTTAACCACAAAGAACATGTTTCAGCATCAGGTACGACATTGGGCACCCTTATCTCAGATACTGGTAACACAGACGTAACCGCATTCGCCATTCTTCAGTCACGTTCCCCGATTGGTGGAGTTTGGGTCCCAATAGACAAATTTCAGCTGTTGGCTCCTTGGACAGCGCTATTTTCATTAACAACAGTAGCCGCGCTTTCAATTGTCTACTTAAAGCACAAAAGAAAGCAACAAATCTAGCCTTGCCACTTTTTCACATCACCTGGTTTCACGCTTTTTCCTTAATGTAGCTCGCGAAGACCACTCAAATGGGCAGAGGCAAATGTTCTCTTTCTGGAGCAGATTTGGCAATTAAAAAGTAAAGCACTTTCAACTCGCAGGTTAAGATTTTGCCGCCTTTATCCATGAGGATAGCTGTTCAATCGTGGGCTTTTCTACTTCTGACACCTTACCCTTTCGGACGTATACATTGAGAATTCCGTTTGTCCTTTTGCCAAGTTCAATGGGATCTTGCCTAGCCAGCTTCCTTCTATTTGTAATGCCAAGGTCTTCTAATAGACGTAAATCCTTTTCTGTTATTCCCGGAACCATCAAAAGCTGAGCTCTCCCCTGCAGTTTCTCAATTCTGCCTTGCGAAACGCCCGTTTTCTCAGCAATAACTAGCGGATCAGTTAGGATTAGGTCACCAACATTTGCTATTCCAATCCCTTTAAGATCATATTCTAAACGCGCCCCTATCCCTTTCACCCTTTTCAGAGCACTTTTACTTGTTAGCCGAGGTTTGGGCTCAGCCAACTCTTCTGTCAACCTCTCCAGCCTTAACCTAATGTCAGTAACATCCTTCATCTGTTTTACATTAAACGCCATGTTCTCTTTGTTTATTTGATCAATTTTCTGCACGGCTTTTCCCATCTCTTTTAAACGTATTGACATTTCGCTTGCACGAGTCTCTAAAAACGTTCTAACATCGAAGAGGTTTGAATCAAACGTATTCAACCTCTTAGTAATACTTTCCCTCAACCCTGCTTGTTCGATCTGCAAACCCCTTACCTTTTCAAGAACATTTTCAAGAATTGTTGAATCCGTCAGGGCTCTTACCATGCTGACTACTGCTAGCCCAAATAAAACGAATGTCGCAAGTATAGAGATCCATAAGTAGGTAGATATAGCCACTCCTCTAATTACATTTCCAATTAAGTAAGGTTGAATTATCATGTCAGGGCCATTTTGCGCCCACAAAACAATTGCGTTAACTGCATTTAGTCCTGCAAGAAAGGCTAGAAAACCCAGTATCCAAATAGTTATTGCCTTCAAGTCATATCACTAAACTTATAGAAGTCATTATCACTAAGAAAGAGTTTATGAACCCAAAATCCATAGTAGAAATATTGAAAGACACAATTCTCAGATCAATACCCGAAAACATCATGAATGTTGAGCTGCTGCACGCGATTCGAACAGGGTTTTCCAATGAAAACATGGAATATAATGAGACGGGATATATGGATCATTAAAGAACACCTCTTTTTACACCGCGATACGAATAACATGCTATGTATGGCACTTCAAATGCGACCCTGTTAACATTCATTCTGCCAGTGCAAAACAACCAAAGCCTCATATTCGAGCAAATAAATAGCTGCTTCAAATTTTCAGAAGAGTATCTAGGTTTCTGCGAAATAATAATCGTGACAGACGATTCTGAAGATGATATAGTCTATCGCATGTGGTCAGCAATAAAATCGAACAAAGCTAACCATTCGACTGTAAGAACAAAAATGATTAGATACACATCAAAACTTGACATAAACGAATTAATCGAAACGGGCATAAAACATGCTTTAGGACAAAAAATAGTAGTCGTAATGAACAACCATTTCATTTTGTATTCTGACTGGAAAATGAGAATTTGATTGTAAACCTCAGTGCAGAATTGGCGTAACTAATATGTGGAGCGGAGAATGACGCCCCATAATGAGGCTTAGGGTTTATCTAGCAATTTCATCTTCGTATATCTCAGATACAAACTCACCTATAGCAGGAGCAGCCGTTAAACCAGGGGATTCAATACCTATCAAATTTATCAATCCAAAAAAGCCCTTGTCAGCCTCATGCCTTATCACAAAATCCCTAAACCCTTCGCCTGGACCCTGAAGTTTAGGTCTTATTCCAGCGAAATCAAACACTATTTGATATTCACTGATGCAAGGCAAGAATCTTTTAACATCCTCACGAAACTCAGTTTCACTAGAACCGACTTCATAGTTAATGCTATCCACATAGTAGGCGTTCGGCCCCAATTTGACCACTCCACTCAAGTCTGGAGTCAAATGAGTCCCCAATCCAGGTCCCTTCGGAACAGGATAAACCAACATCTTAACCGGCGGTTTTCCAATCGCCCTAAAGTAATCGCCTTTGCAATAATGCAATTTGTACCCAAGTTTGTCAACCTCCAACCCAACCATCATAGCCATCTTATCTGAGTACAACCCCGAGCAGTTTACAACAGTTATTGCTCTAATAGAAAACTTTTCATTAACACTTGTCCCACTTAATTCGTACCCGTCATCCACCTTTCTCAGACCTGTGACTTCTGTTTGGGCAGCCAAAATTGCACCATTTTCGCGGACTTTTGAGTAAAAGTAATTCATAAGCTCATCAGGTTCAACTATACCAGTTGAAGGTGAATAGAGCGCTTTTTCAACCTCAACATTAGGCTCCAATTTCTTAACATCCTCTCTCTCCAAAATTCTCAGGCCCTCTACCCCATTTTCCTCCCCTGCCTGCATCAATCTCTCTAACTCATCTATTTCACTCTCTTCAATAGCCACAGTCAACTTTCCCAACTTTTTGTATGGAATGTCATGTTTCCTACATATCTCATAAATCATAGAGTTGCCTTTTACACAAAACCTCGCCTTAAGAGAATTCTTTGGGTAATGGATGCCTGAGTGAATCACACCGCTGTTATGCGTGCTAGTCTCTTGTCCAAATCTAGCATTCCTCTCAAAAACATAAACGCCTTCGTTTCTTTTCGAAACCTCCGCAGCCGTAGCTAAACCTACTATACCAGCTCCAATCACAACGATGTTTGCTTCTTCCATGGCAAATATCAAAAAGAGAATGCTAATAAGTCTTAAGGTGAAGACATTGAGAAAGTAATGCGCGGTGCACTTCTTCAACTGACAACCTTTTCATCCAAATCCACCTGTATCGACTCTAAACTTTTTTCATCTGCACTTCTCAAAACCGCATTGCAATAGGGACAAACGTTGACCAACTTAGGCTCTCCACTGCTAAGATCAAGCATAACTAAAGCCTTACTAAAACCTCTTTTACATGAAGGACAAGAAACGGGGACAGAACCCTCCTTGCCCTGCACGTCCATGGGCCCCTTGTTTTTAAACCTCTTCCAAATATCCAAAACCAGTACCCCAGAACTCAAAATCAAAGAAATCGTCAAACAAACATAGATCGCGCGTACCGTAGCCCAGTAAGGGCTAGCCCAAACCAAACTAAACTGCAAACCAAACCCGTAAAGATCATGATGTACTATCCAATCTATTTCACGCAGCCAAAACACGATAAAAGCGGAAGTAATCAGCCACAAAACAAGAACGGCTCTCGGGAACCAATACTCTCCTCGTGAATCCCTAGAGTTCATAGCTTAAACCCAAAAGTAAAGCAACCGACAAATGACAAAAACTTTATGAAGAAAAAATCCAGATCCAAAAATAGAACCTAGAATCAACCCAAACAAAACTGCAACCTGAACGGGAATTTTAATGTATTGTACAAAAACCAGTTTCACTTAGAACTCCAATCAACCACTTGACATCTACTTGATGTCAACCAATCGTAAATACATATATAAAAAGTCTGATGTAATTATCCGTTCTAGCCGTATTGCCAGGTCTGAAATAACCTCTATAATTATTTTCTGCCCGCATTTCTAGTGGGATTGGTTTAGCCATTTAAGGTGATAAAGATGGTCAACTGTCCAAAATGCGGAGAACCCTTGGTGAAAGAAGGCCGCAATACTAAATACTACCGCAAAAACGAAAGCTGCCCTGTCGTACTCCTCCGATATCCTTGTGAACCCTTCTAAAACTAAAG
>Ga0315310_10000428_pt1 | contig 26951 bp, 29 predicted proteins | sample TDP5_MG_FD_203630 | JGI IMG/M metagenome (GOLD analysis project Ga0315310, IMG submission 203630) | Freshwater sediment microbial communities from Lake Towuti, South Sulawesi, Indonesia - TDP5 | ecosystem: Environmental > Aquatic > Freshwater > Lake > Sediment | place: Indonesia: South Sulawesi...
CGCGCAGATCCTCACCTCGACCAACAAGTTCCGCTAGGGTAGACTTCTGCTAGCAGGCGCTGGTTACTACAGCAAGCATGCTCCGTGCTCGAGATCGTGTTGTGGCCTCCAGCAGCAAAGCATAACAAGGAGGAGTGTGATCGGCCAGTGCATAATCCTGAACCCTTCCTCAAGTCTGCTACGCACGGCAGGATAGAGTGCGATCGACTAACGCGCAATCTTAAATCCCCCTTTTGACTTTTCTAGTTGGAATGATGTGGACTGACCTGCACGGAAGGGCTCGGCCCGATGTCGTGATGCATCTCCACTGACTCACTTTGGCAGTGTCCCTTGCTTACAGGTTCCTCTACCGACCTAGTCTCGCAGAAGAAGAGCTGATGGACACGCAGGGGACCGAGGCATATGTTTTGAATGATCTATCCACAACTTGCAGGCGGTTCAGGTATCGAGCTAATCCTTCTTGAAGTAGGAAACGATATGGCCAGCAATTGGTAGTCAGATCACGAATCCGAAGGCTTCAGCGAATTGTGAGACTTTCCTGAACTCTTTGAGAAATTCTATTCCCCTATCCGTGAGTGAATAGGCTGTTCTGTCGCTAGCTCCCATCTCTTCGATAAGGCCCGACTCTTTGAGTTGGGTGAGGTATTTCACGAGTCGGTCATGTGATAGGTTGGCTCCGTAAAGGATGTGGGTTGGCTTCGCGTTTCCTCTTTCCTTCTCAATCACGCGGAGTATGTCTGCGTAGATCCTTATCTGTGATCGATACTTTGCCTTCTCTGTCATCTGGTCCTTGCCACTCTCAAGAGCATTGTTAGAAGAGCAACGAATCCCAAGAGTTGGCTTACGTGAGCGATTACAAAGAATAGCCTGACGATTGGAGGAAGGATGAAGAACATGTGGCTCAGGGACAGAAGAACGAAGCCTATGAAGACAAGAAGCGAGTTTCGCTCTTTCTTGGTGCTGTAGTTCATTGCGGCTTGAGCTGCTAGGTAGGCGACCAGAAAGAACACTAGCGTTTCGAGGAATGGATTGTAGTCCAAAACCATTGCCGATAGAGCTGTCCCGGCCATGAGACTTCTTGTCTGTCTCAGGTAGGCGAAGAGCAACAGGGCATATGCAACAACTTCAGTTATGATTCGTAGGTAGTACGTAGTAGTCGTGATCGGTAGTAGCCCCCGGAATGCGAATGCCGGAATTGTGACCACTCCGTCAACAACCAGTCCGACTCCGAGCAGAACGAAGCTGAAGTGGAGAAAGAACAGTGTCCTTTCCTTGACGAGCCTGTATCCTCGGAGCGCATAGTATCCTATCGCGAAGGCGATCGTTGCGTCTATGATCTGCATCAGTGAGTCGAATCCAGTGAACCATTGGGGAGCGAGCAAGGCACAATCCTCTGATCGCGACTTGTTGATGTCCTCTATGAGGTTTCTGCATGAATCATCTGGAGATTCATGGTTAGGATATTTAATCGTTTCAAGCGGAAGAAAGGTTCGTAGGGAGCGTTAGGTGCTCTGGACGGCAAGCATGAAAAGCCAGTCTGTCACTTACTCTGTGTGGGTGTGTGTGGTGTCCTCCTGCTGGCCTTTGAAGGAGACGATTGAATGTGTGCCCAACTTCAGTACCTCTGATCCGCATGTTGTGAAGGAGATAATAGGTGAAATAGAGAGGGCTCCCTCGGCTTATCTTCTTGACCATTCATTTGACGACTACTACAACAGGCTAGTCGTTACGTTTGTTGGAACAAAGGAGTCAATTGTCCAAACGGTGCTCAGTGCCAGCGCTAGGGCGATTCAGTTGATTGACATGAATAGGCACAAGGGCCAGCATCCAAGGCTGGGCGCTGTCGATGTAGTTCCATTCGTTCCAGTCGAGAATGCCTCAATGAATGATTGCATACTTCTCGCGAAAGAGTACGGAGAAGCTATGGCAGAGCGGATGGAAGTTCCTGTCTACCTTTATGGCGAGGCGGCTTCGTCGCCGGAGCGTCGGGACATAGATTGGATAAGGCAGGGCGAATACGAAAACCTGAACGAAATGATTCTGAAGCCGGAGAGAAAGCCAGACTTTGGTCCTGCGAGGCCTCATCCGACAGCTGGGGCGACGATTACAGGAGCGCGTAACGTGATGGTTGGGTTCAATGTGAATCTGGGAACTACAGATCTTGAGGTTGGTAAGAGGATCGCTAGGGCGCTTCACGGGAAGAAGGGCGGACTAGCCTTTGTCAGAGCCATGGCTGTGGAGATTCCTCAAAGGAGAGAAGTCCAGATTGGAATGAGTATCTACAGTTTCGAAAGTACCCCTCTTCACCGGGCCTTTGAACTCCTTAAGCTTGAGGCCGATAGATACAACGTGCCGATCACTGGATCAGAGATTAACGGAGTAATGCCGGTCAAGGCCATAATCGACGCTGCGAGCTTCTACCTGAGACTGGGCAATCTAACCGACATGAAGATTCTGGAGACCGCGATCGTGAAGGCCGTGAAGGCAAAACGTTGGTAAGGGATCATCTCTGCGTCGAATCCACGTTGACATGCTCTTGGAAAACGCGAGTCAAGTATTGACGTTCTCCGAGGAGCTACCGCGAGATCGCACGGCAGTGGCAAACGGAGCTGTCGCGATCAGCCGTGGAGAGATTGTAGGAGTTGGAGAGACGGAGGAACTTAGGACGAGGTTTGAAGCTAGTCAGACTGTTGATGTAACTGGACAGGTTGTGACGCCTGGGCTGATCGACTGCCATACCCATCTCATATTTGCTGGTTCCCGTGAGCGGGAGCTGGACATGAGGATCGCCGGCGCCAGCTACATGGAGATATTGAAGTCCGGCGGCGGGATTCTCAAGACAATGTACGACACGAGGGCAAGCTCAAAGGAAAAACTCGTGGAGCAGGGCGAGCGCGTCCTAGACAACATGATGCTTCATGGAACGACGACGGTGGAGGCGAAAAGCGGATACGGGCTTACAGTTGACGACGAACTCAAGATACTTGAAGCGATCAGAGATCTTGGCCGGCGACATCCAGTTGACCTTGTTCCAACTTTTATGGGGGCTCACGCTGTTCCCCCGGAGTACAAGGACGCACCCGACGAATATGTCAAGCTTGTTACGGCGGAGATGATCCCGCAAGTCGCAAAGAACCGACTTGCCCAGTTCTGCGATGTCTTTTGCGATGAGGGGGTCTTCTCCGTGGAGCAAGCGAGGCAGATCCTGCTCGCAGGTCTTGAGCATGGTCTTCTCCCAAAGATCCACGCTGACGAGTTCGCCAATATTGGTGCCTCAGGGCTGGCCGTCGAGTTGGGCGCTGTTTCAGCTGATCACCTGCTACATACCTCTCGGGAGGATTTGATCCGGTTGGGGAGGGCTGAGGTGGTTCCTGTGTTTCTGCCGGCGGCGAGTTTGACTCTTATGGAGGATCGTTTCGCCGATCCCTCTGCGATCTTAACGAACAGCATGCGCTTTGCTTTGGCGTCCGATTTCAACCCTAGTTGTCCAACTCAAAGCCTTCAGTTCGTCTTGGCACTGTCGTGCTATGGGATGAGAATTCCGATAGTTGAAGCCTTGAAGGGTTTGACATTGACTGCGGCTAGAGCGATCAAGAGAGATCGAGAATATGGATCGATTGAGGCTGGGAAGAAAGCGGACCTAGTGGTCTTCGATGTTTCAGACTGTCGATTCCTGTTGCAGCACTTGGGTGTGAACATGGTTTCGAAGGTCATCAAGAACGGCGTTCTGGTCGTTGAAGATGGAAGGATCTTGAAGAGAAGAAAATGAGAATCAGTCTCTGTTGGCAACCTATGGAGTTCTCGTGGTCGATATAGAAAAGGATGGCGAAGCCTTATTATTTGCAGCTCAATTCGACGTAGGTTGAGTAGTCTTGCTAGAGTCAAAGAGGATGGTCCGCTGCATTACTGGTCCTGAGTTGCGTTGCAAGAATTGGCAGATCGAAGGCGCTCTCAGGATGCTTCACAATGTCCTCGACCCGGAAGTAGCCAAGGACCCAGAGAACCTGATTGTGTATGGAGGTACGGGAAAGGCCGCTAGGAATTGGGAATGCTTTGACGCAATCGTTGAGTCGCTTATCAACCTCAAGGAAGATGAAACGTTGCTTGTTCAGAGTGGAAAACCGGTTGGAGTGTTCACGACAAATCGTTGGGCTCCAAGGGTACTCATCGCTAATAGTCTGATCGTACCGAAGTGGGCGAATTGGGACTACTTCTTCGAGCTTGAGCAGAAGGGATTGATAATGTTCGGTCAGATGACCGCAGGATCGTGGGCGTACATAGGAACGCAGGGGATTCTCCAAGGCACATATGAAACTCTTGCAGCCGTGGCGAGGGAGCACTTCAATGGAAACCTCAAGGGCAGACTTGTCCTTACCGCAGGCCTCGGCGAGATGGGTGGAGCCCAGCCTTTGGCAGTCACGATGAACGACGGTGTTGCTCTGGTTGTGGAGATCAATAAGAAAGCCATAGAGCGGCGGCTACGACATGGCTACTTGGAGACCTGGACTCAGAGCCTAGACGAGGCAGTGGATATGGCAAAGCAAGCTCAGCATGAAGGTGTACCGAGGAGTATTGGACTGTTGGGCAATGCAGCTGACGTTCATCCTGAACTCGTGAGGAGAGGAGTGATTCCTGATGTACTCACCGATCAGACATCTGCTCATGATCCGCTTAACGGATACTATCCGGCTGGGCTTTCAATGGAGGAGGCTGACGACCTAAGGCAGCGGAATCCTCAGCAATACATCAGAAGAGCAAGAGAGAGCATGCGACGCCAAGTGGAAGCTATGGTCTCAATGATGGAGAAGGGCGCTGTAACCTTTGAGTACGGTAACAATCTCAGAGAGCAGGCAAAGGAAGCTGGTTGTGATAGCGCCTTTGCGTTTCCCGGCTTTGTCCAGAGATACATCAGGCCGATGTTCTGCGAAGGGAGAGGTCCGTTCAGATGGACATCGCTTGTGGGAAATCCTGATGACATATTCAAGCTTGACGAAGTTATTCTGAAAGAGTTCTCTCAGAACGGGGAGCTTTGTCGTTGGATACAGAAGGCTCGGGACCAAGTGAAGTTTCAGGGTTTGCCGGCTCGGGTTTGCTGGCTCGGGTTCGGAGAGAGAGCGAGATTCGGTCTGATCATGAATGAGATGGTTCGAAATGGAAAGCTTTCGGGGCCGATCTGGATCGGTCGAGACCATTTGGATGGAGGCAGCGTAGCGTCTCCTAACCGTGAGACAGAAGGTATGAAGGATGGAAGCGACGCCATCGCGGATTGGCCGATTCTGAACGCGCTTCTGAACGCTGTGGCTGGAGCTTCTTGGGTTTCAGTTCATCATGGCGGCGGAGTTGGGATAGGGTATAGTATCCACGCCGGAATGTGCCTTGTCGCGGACGGTACATCGGAGGCAGATGATCGAATAGGGAAGGTTCTGACTACTGATCCGGGTACCGCGATAGTTCGACACGTCGATGCCGGATATGAGGAGGCTGGCAGGGTTGCTCGGGAGAAAGGCCTGAAGATCCCTATGTTGGATAAGAAGTTGACTTGAGCAACCAGCTCTGTGCTTGCTTTCTAGAGTTGCGCTGATTCTGTGTAGCCTTTATTTGCGTAGCTCACCTACTCCTGAACATCTTGTAAGGTGTTAGGCTGTGAGCAAGGTCCTTCTTGATGGTGAGAATCTCACCGTTGAACAGGTCGTCGAGGTTGCGAGAAACGGAGTGGAAGTTGGGCTGTCGCCTGCGGCACGGGCAAGAGTTGAGGCTTCACGAGCCGTAGTGGAGAATATGCTGAGAGAACGGAAGCCGGTCTATGGAGTTACGACAGGATTCGGTGCTCTTTCCGGGACGCGTATCTCGCCTGAGGATGCAGTGGAGCTTCAGCGAAATCTCATCCGAAGTCATTCAGCGGGTGTCGGTCGTTCCTCAAATACCGAGACTGTGAGGGCGATGATGCTGTTGCGGGCGAACACGTTGGCTAAGGGGTATTCAGGGATCAGGCTGGAAACCTTGGAGACGCTTATCGAGATGGTCAACCGCCGGGTCCACCCGCTGGTTCCTGAGAAGGGTTCGGTGGGTGCCAGCGGTGATCTTGCGCCGTTGGCGCACATGACTGCCGTGCTGATGGGAGAGGGAGCCGCGGAGCACAAGGGAATGGCAGTGACCGGGGGAGAAGCCATGAGGAGGGCTGGGCTGACACCCATTGAACTCACAGCCAAGGAAGGTCTAGCCTTGATCAATGGAACCCAGTTTTCCACGGCGATAGCAGTTCTCACATTGTATGATAGTGAGAGACTGATTGCGAATGCGGAAATAGCTGGCGCAATGACATTGGAGTCGTTGCATGGTCATTTGGAATCTCTTGATGAAAGACTACATGCAGCAAGACCCCATCAAGGGCAGATTACTACGGCAAGGAACCTGAAGAAGCTGCTTTCCGGTAGTCAGATGGTTTCTGAATCTCTTCCTCACGAGGGCAAGGGAATCCATGACTCATACTCGATCAGATGTATGCCTCAGGTTGCCGGGGCCGCTAGAGATGCGCTGACCCATGTTCGAAGCGTGCTGTTGACTGAGATAAACTCGGCTACCGACAACCCACTTGTTTTTGCTGGTGATGGGGCGTGTATTTCTGGGGGGAACTTTCATGGGCAACCTATCGCTATCTCCTCGGACATTCTTGGAATCGCGTTGGCTTCGGTGGGGAATATTTCAGAGAGGAGAATTGCCCGATTGATGAATCCTATGACAAATGAGGGGCTTACGCCATTTCTTGTTCCCAGCTCAGGCAGGGAAGGTCTCAACTCAGGGTTCATGATGACACAGACAGTCGCGGCCTCTCTGGCTTCAGAGAATAAGGTTCTCTCTCATCCCGCTAGCGTTGACTCACTTCCGACTTCGGCTGACTTTGAGGACTTTGTCAGTATGAGTGCTTCTGCCGCAACGAAAGCTAGAGAGATACTTGAAAATGTGGAGCGAATAGTCGCAATAGAGTTCCTGTGCGCCAGTCAAGCGTTTGATCTGAGAGGCGCGGAAAAACCAGGTAAGGGAACACGCATTGCCTATGAGAAGATTAGAAGCAAAGTTCCTGCATTGACAAAAGACCGGGAAATGTCTCCGGACATCGTGAAGATTGTGTCGATGATCAGAAGCGGTGAGATTCTCACCGCGGTTGAGGGTTCTGTAGGAACGCTATAGGTTAGGAGAGTGCATGTCCTGCGACATGCGCTCTTGGCGAGTTCATTGTCGATTCTACTTTGTACTCAGGCCCGGGTTTGCTACTTCGAACATTCTTTCCAGCGGGGCCTTAGCCTTTCGAGCGATGTCTCGTGGGACTTCAGCTCTGTACCGGTCTTCTTTGAGTGCTAGGTAGATTCTTTGGAGCGTGTTCAACTTCATGTTTACGCACCAAGCTCCTTCATATGCGGGTACGAAGGTTTTGTTCGGGTTCTCTCTTTCAAGTCGGTGCAGAATTCCTAGTTCGGTCGCTGTGATGAATTTCGCTGCGTTCGAGTTCTTCGCGTGCGTGCACATTTGTGAGGTTGATCCTATGAAGTCGGCAACGCTCTGGACTTCAGGCGTACACTCAGGATGCGCCATCACTTCTGCCTGCGGGTTCTCATCCTTCAGAAGTAAGACATCTTCTTTCAGAAAGAGTACGTGCGTTTGGCAGAAACCTCTTTCTGGGATTGGGATCAGTCTCTTTCCAGTCTTCTGTTGCACGTACCAGGCGAGGTTGGCGTCTGGTCCGAAGATCACTGTATCTGAGTCAAGGGACTCGACTATTTTCACTGCGTTGGCTGAGGTGCAGCAGATGTCGCATTTGGCCTTTGCCTCTGCGAGCGTGTTGACGTAGAGGACGACCGGGGTTTTTGGGTACCTTCTCTTCCATTGATCCACCTGAGAGGCTGGCAGCATTGCCGCCATTGGGCATCTTGCGCCGAGGCTGGGCATGAGCACTGTCTTTGTTGGGTTCAGTATCACTGCGGTTTCGGCCATGAAGTCGACAGAGCAGTGTACGATGACTTCGGCCTCAGGCTCTTCGACGGATCTCTTTGCGAGACCCACGCTATCATCGACGTAGTCTGCTATGTCTTGGACTTCTGGCCGCTGATAGTTGTGAGCTAGAATGAGCGCTTTTCTCTCCTTCTTGAGTTTCAAGATCTTCTCAGTCAAATCCTGATCGGATTTTGGTGTCTGTGTCATCGTGAGCATCGCTCTCTTCGTAGGAGGTTCTTGCCTAGAGTCTAATAGGTCTGGGTTATGCGTTTTGGTCATTGCTTCCGCGGCCCCCTGCATGGATTTGTGGGTGGATCCCGGATCATGTGAAGTGGTGTGAAGAGGGTGCGATTTGTGAGGAACGAAATTGAGTAGTATTCTATTGATGGCTGTTTCGGGCTCGATGACTCAGTCCGAATTCTAGAACATGGAGCGCCTTTGTAGCTGAGAGCTCACTAGTGATCAGTGGAGCTCTGTTTCCTGGAAGAATTCGCTAAAAGCGTCTCCTGCATTGGGGGCAATACCAGCCTTGGATGCTGGGCACGTAGAGGAGAGTGGATCTGCACAGAGGACAGAGCGCAACTCTTCTTGGGGGCTTTTGGATAACCTTGCTTGAGAGCCCTGCTGCGAGCAGAACCGCGGCAGTAGCTACGCTTGCCACCACGCAGATGATGAGCCACATTCCAAACGGAAGCGACGGCGGCGACTCGACATTGAAGCGTGTCAAGGGTGAGAGTGCCGATGTGTGGGTTTCATCTCCCTCCCATGATGCCGTCACATTCCACGACCCTGCTTCCTGAGGCGTGAAGCTTGTGTCGTTGTATAGGCCTCCGCTGCCTGTCAGTACGTATCTGACTATTGGAGCGCCGGTTGGCTTTCGATAGGTGAGCATCACGTTCACTCCTTCAAGGGCAGGAATGATGTAGCCATATGTTGCCAAGCTCTGACCCAAGGTTATTCGGGATTTCGTAACGAGGCAGGAGATTTGCGTCCGAATCTTTGTAACAAGCAGGTTGACTATGAGTGAATACATGCCAGGGAACGAGTCACTTGGGTATACGTAAGCCCTGATATTGTACTGTCCTATGGTTCCAGGAGTCCACGCATATTGGTATATGCCCGAGGCCCCGGTTGGGGCAGTGGTGAGGTTGCTCCAATCCAAAGTGCCCGCTGTTCTCACTTGGATTGTTACGGGCGCTGAACGAGGCGGGCTCACGAATACACTCACAATAGCGCTAGATCCAATTTCTACTGAGAACGAGCTGAGCGTGCATAAGATGGTCGGAGTGACTGGTGGAGGCGGCGGCGCGCCGTTTGAAGTTCCTTTGGTGGCTAGTTGCAGCTTCCAGTCATCCATCGAATCGGTGTCGGTACCGTCGGGAACTCTGGCCCAAGCAGTATTGTCCGCGACTGGCTTGCTCAGCGACGGTGTCTTGTCGATCTGCAGCCCGTTATTGTCGAGCAGAAAGATGGATTCGCCAATTGGGTCCATGATCGGAAATGGAAGATCCATGACGTAGTATCCTTTTGCCGCAATCGAGGTTCCAACGGGTATCGTAAGTGTGATTCCTGTGGATCGGGTCACTATCTTCCAGAGTGTGATACTATATGCAAAATCGGTAGGGTTGTACAGCTCTATCCATTGAGGGCCGGTTGGTGGGTTGGAGTCGAATTCATTTATCACGATGTCCATTCCGAAGATTCCTTGAGGAGATACTAGGCTTTGATTCAGAATCGCGAATGTGACGAGGGTGATTAACAGGATGATAAGGGCTGCGTGTCTCTTCAAAACATGCACCGCAATCAATGATACTTGAGGATTGCTTATAATAGCTATGCCATACAATCCTTCATTCGCGTTCTTGGAAAAGATGTGATCTTGATGTTGATGTGCCAAAGGCAGGATGTTGATGTCGATCTTCATCTTGCCTGATTGATTATTTCCAAGGCCCGTACCGCGTCGCTAATGGTTGGGGAAGGAGGCCTATGCTCTTTCACGCAGTCTGCGAAGTATCTTAACTCCTCCTGCAGGGGTGGTATCCACACGACAGGCACCTCCTCTTCGTTCTCGAATAGTCTCCATTGGTTTCCTTCGAAGTATGCGAAGCAGGTCTTATCATTGAATGTCGCTACCCAGCGTCGTATTTTGGGCCCGGAACAACAATCAGATATTACGAGGGCTTGTGTCTCTTCGAAGGAGAGTTCAAGTTCGCCAAAGTGGAAGCTTCGGCTGGATCGAACTGAGGCTCGTTTTGGTTCACCAAGCATCCAACGCAGAAGATCGATGTCGTGAATAGCGAGGTCCTTTAGGACACCGGTCTGTCTTGCAACCAAGGTAGGAGCTCCGGAACGCTGACAAAATACGGTTCGCGGTTTGCCGATCTCGTTGAAGATTGAGTTGAGCTTCCTGAATACGGGGTTGAATCGTTCTATGAATCCAACCATTGAAAGACATTTTGGATTGTCTCGGGCTAGACTTGCCAAGCGTTTCGCCTCGTCGATGTTCGTGGCGACGGGTTTTTCCAGAAAGACATGTCTTCCTGCTTCGATTGCCTGAGTTCCCACTTGAGCAAGGTTCTGTGCGGGAACAACCACATCGAGTGCCTCGCAGCTTTGGATAAGTTCCTCCAAGCTTCTGAAGAAGAACTCGCCATGATAGGCCGGATCATAGATGCCGACAATCTCGGCACCTGAGACCTTCTTCCATGACTCCAAGTGCCTTTTTCCCCAGCTACCGTACCCGGCAATGCCAACCTTCACGGTCACTTTTCCCCGCTCCTGAGTTGAGACTCGTCAGGCTGAAGTTGCTGATTCGGATGCACGGTCTTTCTTCTCTCGCACATTTATTGTCTCTTGTCTTTTTCTTGGCGCGTAGTCAACCATCTTAGCACTGATTCCTTCAGGGGACATTCTCTATCCGCCGTGGGAAACGGGGACTAGGGTGATCTCATCATTGCTTCCGATCACCGTGTCCAATCCCCGGAGAACGCTGATGTCCTTCTCGTTGACGAGTACGATTACGTTTGGCCCAATGGTCTTTGAGATAGGATCGATTACGGCGCGTTCAAAGTCTTCGCCGGGGATCTTGCGACAGAGTTCTGAGATTGCGTCGGACACGGTCAATGCTCTCTTGTTGGGCATGATGCGCATTTCGGGTTTTCCTGCAATTCCTTTCAACACGCCGATCAGCTTTACTTTGATCGTCATTATGGTCACATGCTCTACTTGAATAGGAAGACTTGCTCTTCGTATCTTCTGTTCTTGATTAGTGAGCCAGGTTCAAGTCTTTCTAGCGGTCTCTTCTTGAGCGTTTCTATTAGCTGCCTGTTTGCTTGTCGGAGGTCCACACTTTGACTCCGCAGAGTCTCAATGGGAACGTTGATTCCAAGAGGCCTAGCAGGTATTATGTGTCTAGTCGCCTTGTGAGGAAAGAGATCGCCTCTCAATCCGAATCTTCTAACATCGTGCTTTGTTATTGGTGGAGGACCCAGAATGAGCTGAGCCGTTCCCTTTTCCAATTTCGTTAGAGCATCACTCTCAGTTTCATAGTTCACTTCATAACCGAGGCTTTTTGCCATTTGTTCGATGCATGCCACGAGTTGGAAACTCTGTCTTACGTCTCTCTCCTTGCTCTCTACTGTGAAGCACTTCTGCCTCGTTGCGATAAAGGCCGCTGCGGTTCCGGCCCCCAACCGCTTTGTGGCTTCTTGCATAGTGGACTCTGCGGTCTTGATGTTCCAGAGGGTCAACTCTTCGACAAGGCTTCCTATGTCTTCCTTGCTGAGGGTGCGGTACCAAGTGCCGACCTTTATTGAGGGGTTCTCATAGTCTACAAGGCATACGGGCATCCTGACGCATCTAATCTGCCTTAGGGCGGCGGCTCGATGCATTCCGTCGAGAACTACGATTGTCTTCTCGTCGACTATTACGGGGTCCCTCAGGACGCTGTCTTTCAGGAGATCCGTAGCTAGTTCTTGGACAACTTCAGGGATTGTTTCTTCGTGCATGTAGGCGTCTGCAATGTCGACTATAGCTATCTTGAGATCTAGTTTGTCGGTTTCGATTGTGAAGGTCTCCATGCCCAAGCCTTCCTGTCGCAGCTTATCAGTCTGGTACTGGTTTAGGACTTCTTTCAGAAGTGATCTCTTGTATGATTGTTGAGGCGCCGCGAAGAGCTTCGCTCGTGATCTTGAGAATCGTGTCTCTGGTCCATGTCGTATGCGACTCTGAAAAGATGCTGGCGAGTGAAGCAAGGGTCAAGAGGAGGCTCAGCGTGGGATCGTGGCTGGCTGTCTGGGTCTGGACAGCGTCGGCGACCAGTACTTCCAAGTACTCCGGAGCTCCGAGAGCGTGTTCGAGAGCCAGCTGTGCCTTTCTGACAGCTGCCGCCATGAATGATCTGCTTTGATCTTCCCTTTGGCTTTCTCTGCCATTGTGGTACTCGACGAGTGCTTCTCTCAGATACCTAATCGCCCAAGTTCTGTTGTAGTCGCTGATTACACGCATCCAGATCAGCTCGTCAAGATTTGTGCTACGTTGTGGGGTTGCAGAAAAATGTTTGGAGGAGTCTTCCCTCCAGCTAGGAGATCGATGCAATGTGACGGAGGGGTTCAGAATGAAATGCTATCCTTTCTCATTCTCTTCGGGGAGAATTGGGGTCGCCGGCACGATGCCTGACAACCTCTGGTTCTCGATTATCTTGAGCCTTGTGACATAGCCTGCGATTCTGTTCCTGACTCGCTTCGTCTTGGAGTTAACGAGCTCGTCGACAGCTTTCTTGTTTTCCTCGTAGTCCGTAGAGAATCTCTGAGGGTTGGCTTGATGCAGTTCCCTTGCTAATTTCTTGATCATCTCGGTCCGGACTCTTCCCAATTGCCTTCCACCAAAGTCAGGGATTTTCCTGATTCTCCTCCGCGTGGAATTAAACGTTTGTCTTTTCACCAGTTGTAGGGCAGCTTTTTCGGATTGACCTTCTTTTGAGTGCAAGAGGTGGTGAATGCAAGGGAGTGGGCGTAATTCCTGTCGCTTGGTACTTTTCAGGTCTGTTCTGTCGATGTAAGACAGATTTATATGTCATTTAGTGAGAAAACGTTTGAGTGGTTGCTATTCATGGCTGCTGGAGAGCTTTCGATCGCTGCCGTGCATAGGTTGATCGAGAAGGCTGGGGCGGAGCGAGTTGGCGACGACGCGGCCGAGGAGTTGCGTAGGATCTTGGAGGAGCTGGCTGAACGCGTTGGAAAGAAGGCGAAGGATTTGGCGTCGCATGCAGGGAGAAAGACGGTCAAGGCGGAAGACATTCGACTGGCAGTCAAAGAGATAATCCGTGAATGATTGGGTGTTGATCATAGCCGAATACTGGACACCTAAATGAGACGGATCCTCTATCGAACTCTTCTCAATGCTCTTGGCAGATAGCTAAGAGGAGTCTCATGTCTCAAGTTCCTCATTTTCTCCAAAGTCGAAGCGTCGAGAATTCCTCTTAGGTGGCGAGGGTATGTGCCCCAAGTGCTGTCGTAATAGGAGACTCTCGCTTCACAGATTCCATTCCGAGATGGTCAAGGTCGTCGACTGAGAGGAACTCGTGGTTACGCGGTCATTGGACAGGCAAGAGTAATATAAGGGCTTGTCCAGTCTGAATTCGGTTGGGAAACTTGACGACTGTAATTCTTGATCGCGAACAAGTCGAATTGCTCATGAGAACGCGCGATCTGCTAGAGGAACTGATTGAAACGCTAGATATCGTGGCAGACCAGACCTTGATGGATGCAATCAAAGAAGGCGAGAAGGACGCAGAGGCCGGTCAAACTCGAGAATATGACGAGTTCATCGAGGAACTGAGAGACTCAAGTGAGATATGAAATCAGGGTGACCGAAAGGATCTCCGAGCGATGGCTGCTTGAGAATCCGCCCCCAGTAGTGGGGTCGTCCTGAAGTCAAAGCCTGGCGCCACAACAGGAGAAATAGTTTAACTATCGTGCTAGTCATGTAGTGAAATGTGCTCCGGTCGTCTAGCCCGGTCAAGGATCGTGGCCTCTCGGGCTGGAGGAGATAGCCATGGGCGCGGGTTCAAAATGGTTGAAGGCCTTGAGAATCCCGCCCGGAGCACTACTGCTCGAATTGCTAAGGATTTCCTGAGCAGCCTGCTGAAGAGGGCAGACTGCTGCATAATCGATTGCGGTTGATCTTGGAGGAGAAAAGATACCTCTGCCCCTTCGTTTCGTGCTCTCAATCGGGAAATAAGAGGCGGATCCATGGTGTCCGAAACACTTATTATTTCGTAGGCCTGCCCAGTTATTCGGCGTGTTAGAAAAATGGCGGGAAATCGAGTGGGCTCGAAAGGGGAGCTGTTTCCTCCAAAGAAGATAAGGGAAAGGCTGGGTCTGCGTCCCAACACGGCGGTCGTCTACAAGATAGAAGAAGGAAGGCTTGTGGTTGAACCGGTGCCTAGCCTTGAGGACGTATTGAATGATGCTCCGACTGTCGAGGTGACCCTTGAGGAATTTCACAGGTTCAGAAAGGAGCTTTCTAAGAAGGCTGAATCTTGAGACTGCTGCTGGACACCACCTACATTCTACCAGCCATAGGCGTCTCCGTCAGGAGAATCCCAAGCGACGCTTTAGTCAGACTGATGCGGGAAGGCCATCAAGTCTCTATTAGCGACATAAGTGTTTTCGAGCTATCGGCTAAGGGCGCCAAGCTCATTGCTACGGGGAAGCTCGCTGCCGAGAGAGTAGCCAGAGGTATAAGGGCAATCATCTACAATGAGACAGTGGAGGTCATCCCGATCTATGATAGTACGATCTTACTCACGGCCTTCAAGCTTAGAAATTTGCTCACCGATTTCATAGATTGCCTCATTCTTTCATCAGCTGTGAACCGGTGCAGCGCGCTGGTGACCGAAGACGATGACCTCAAACGTCTAAAGGGAAGAAGAGAATGTGACGAACTACTGACAGCAATGAACCCTGGATTCAAGATTCAGACTCTAAACGAAATCATTTGACTCCAGCGATGTGGTAGAGGTGTCGCGCGGAGGAATTAGTGTTGAGATCTTCTGATGGGGCGTGTTCCTGTTGCCGGGCATTTGCGAGCAGCTGCCCCTTAGAACATCTGAACATTCTCAAGGTCCCACCCGGAGCACCTTGACTAAGGGCAGAGTCATTTGAGATCGATGTACGGGCAGCCGGGTCCCGGTCGTCCCCCCGGCGGATATTTAAATATTTGAGTAGCTGCATATCCACCCATGACTGGACAAGGAATATACGTGAAAGGGGTCAGCGAGGAACTCTACCGAGAGATAAAGGCGCAGTCTGCGAGACTCGGGAGGACGGTTTCTGAAGTCGTCACCACAGCGATGCAGGATTGGTTGAGGCGCAAGGCTCCTGAGGAGGAAAAGGAGTTTCTACAGAACAACCTTGCCTACGAGTCTGACGAAGAGAGAATTCTAGCGGACTATAGAGGGAAATGGATCGCAATTGAGCGGGGCCGCATAGCAGCGGCTGCTGACTCGATAGGTGGGCTGAAGAAATCTCTTGGAGACGTGGATCACAGAATAGTTCTGAAAGTCGGAAGTGCTCGACCCTCGAAGAAATACATCGGGGGGTCCAGCCTACGAAGGATCGAGAGCTGACTTGGAGGTACGGAAACGGGGCCTTCAATTATCAGGCCCCTCGAATCAAGCTCTCTTTGAGGAATCCGGTTACCGGCGTGGTCACGACTCAAGAATCTTTGGTGGACACCGGCTACGACGGTCTGATCCTTCTGTCCTGGGACACTTACTTGGAACTAGGATTACGCAAATGCGAGTTACCGAGAAAACTGTGGTCCACTGGAGTTTCCGTTACAGGCGAGGAATTCCCGCTGAGAGCAGCATACGCAGAGGTGGAGTTTGACGGAGTTGGGAGACTTGTGTCGGTTGAAACCTACCGAGACAACCATTGCAGACTCATTGGGAGAGGCTTTATAGAGCCGCATGTAACGACTCTCGATGGGCCGAGGAAAATCCTGCGAGTCAAACATCGAAGCGAGAGAACGAGTCCTGATATTTGAGCGTCTCATCTAAGAAAAGCCGATTGTTTACTCGGCTCGACGCCTGCCCATTCCCCGATTCCGTTGAAGTAAGAGGGACTATGACGCAAGGCATTCCAGTGTCAGCTCTTAGAGGCTTCTGAGGGCGGTATTGTGCTCTTCGAAAAGAGAGGGAGCGATTTCGTCGTGGTGAAAGCTTCATCGGAGAGAGGAAGACTTGAGGAGATCATGGACTGGGGTCCAGAGTGAACCGGCAAGATTGAGGGGGTAAGCCCCAGAGCCGTGAAGGAGATTCGGAAGATCTGGTCAAACTCGGGAAGATTGACATGAACAAGAGGACTCCTTGCATTACAGACCCAATCACAGACTCCGCATGGAGCCCCACTGAATATCGGTTGCACGCGAGGATTGGCATCGAAGGTCTCCTTTTTGGGATTGGCTTGTTATCTATGAACTCCGTTTGGGGGCGTCTCCTGTATAGCATGAGACGGCCGTTCGTTCGATGGTAGAAGAGCTTATTGGGGATAAGAGTATGCCATGGCGGGCGAATCGCTATGACAACTTCCATCAAGCTGAACGATAGGGATAAGGAGAAGCTTTGCTGAATGGTGATGAATTCTTAGAGAAGATTTCCGAGCAGAGACTCCCTATCCCCGATGAAGAGTACGAAAGAATTCTGTCGCTTATCGAGGATTGGAGAGTCGAAACGTCATGGGAAGACATGGACCAAATTCCTTATGGAACGAGATCCCGTCGAAAGTAAGATCTTGACTAGTACATTCTTGGGTTTTCGCATCAACCTGACGCATTCTTGACAGAGCTTATACCGTGGGATATCCTAAACAGTATCTTGCAAGAGGTGCTACGAGTGAGGCCTATGTCGGCGCTCTTGGATGCTGTCGTCGATAGACTTCGTGAGAGATTCTCGGGGCACTTGGTGGCAGTAGCCCTCTTCGGCAGTGCGGCGAGGGGGGAGGCGGCGGAGGGAAGCGATCTGGACTTCCTTGTAGTTCTCCGCGGAGTTCCGAAGAGCTTGGAGCGTCGATATGAGGTCTACAGGCCGATCCGTGACGCTCTCACGATGAAATCTCGTAAAGTCAGAGACATCACGGCCTTAGATATCGATGAGGAGTTCATCAACGATGAAAATGCAGAGATTACGCCACTCATGCTCAACATCGCATCCGATGCTAGCATTCTCTACGATCCGAAGGGTCAGCTTGCATCGTTTCTGCAACGTATTCAACGACTGATCGAGGTGGGAGGACTTGAACGCTATAGAACCAAAGACGGGAAGTACGGTTGGAGACCCAAGCAGAGATTGCCCCAGATCGTTGAGGCGTAGAGATTGAGGTTCAATCCCCGGCGCGAAGTAGAATACCGCGCCCAACTAGCTCACGAATACTTGGAGGACGCTGAGAATAACCTTCGCTCAAATGACTTCAAAGGCTGCGTTCAAAATTCTCAGCTCGCAGCAGAGAACGCGGCAAAGGCTGTTGTCGCAACGAGAAGGACACCAGCTTGGGGCCACGATCCGTCACCTGAATTGCTGGAAGTTGCCCGGGAGTTGGGTTCCCAGCAAGAAGCGATAGCAAAGCGACTGGCGGAGCTTTCTTCGCAATTGGCCCCTGAACACGGGAGAGCTACCTACGGCGAGCCTGAGAGGTTCGTGACTCCGCGAATGCTATATGATCGCCGGGCTGCGGAGAAGGCGATCGCCGTGGCAAGGGAAGCAATCGCAATTACGGACAAGATGACTGCACTTTGATGCTATTCATGTGAGCTGAAGAGGCCTGTTTTCGCCTGACAGTCTCTTCGATATAAGCGAGTTTATTTCGTTCAATCGTCCTATGTTCTGGGAGATGCGTCAAACCAAGGTAGGGTTCTGAAAGTTGCGGAGGAGTGAGGAAGCTAGGCGCTGGTTTTCGGAGGCGCAGTGGGACCTCGAAACAGCCCGGATACTTCACGAGTCACGAAGGTACAACTCCTGCGCGTTCATCTGTCAACAAGCGGGCGAGAAGGCTGCTAAAGCGCTTCTCTACTCGATTGGGGAGTCGCCTTTCGGCCACTCGGTACGCGAACTCCTCTTGCGGTATGCCGAGGCGAAGAATGAGAGCCTAGAAGAGCTTCTTTCTCTGGCCTCCGAACTCGATAGGCATTACGTTCCCTCCCGATATCCAAACGCTGTTCCTTCCGCCACTCCGCACGAGAGCTATGATGAGGTTGTCAGCCGCAGGGCTCTGGAATGCGCAACCAGAATCATTGAGTATGTCCGGAGGCAGCTTCTGTGACAAGGCTCCAATCCCCTGAATTTTGCAAGGAACTGCAGGAGTACTGCGACAGGCTTGCACATCTTTACGATGCGCCCACGATCATACTTTCTGGGTCAACAGCGCTCGGAGAGGATATGCCCTGGAGTGATGTAGACCTGATCGTGATAGCTGATTTCGAGAAATCCTTTCTGCAGCGCCTTGAAGAACTCGCCCCGTCTATCAATAGTCGTTTCAACTTTGAGGCAGTGGGTTATACCCCCCAAGAATTCATGGATATGCTTGGTGATCTCAATATCAAAGCGATTGAAGCTGTGGAACAGGGCATTCCGATCAACAGCAGTCCGATCTACACCAAGCTGAAGCGGAAACTCAACGAATTGAAAAGTGAGGGACTTAGGAGGACAAACTGCTCTTATAGGTTAGAAAAGGCACCGAGTAGCCACTAGAACCTGAGCTAGCAATTCAAAGGCATCCAACAGGCGCAATCATCTGTCACCCAATCTGCATAATCGACTCTTTCATTCGCCGATGACTTGTCAATATGCTGGATGCCATGAGAGTCCCTCTCGGGATGTATCGTTTTGTGTATCTCGATCTGTGGAGTCAATCAGACTTGGCTGTGTGTGCCGCTTCCCGTTGCGAATGGCAATTTCAGAGTTTGATGCGCTTGATCCATTCAATTCTGTCAAAGTCACTGTCGTCTGTTGCGACCTCCTTGAGTTTGTATTCCCTCATCGTTGCTATGTGAAAGGCGTTTCGTGGTTTGGGCTTGTAGCGCTCTATGATCTCAAGGGCGACCAAGGGTATTGTTGAAGTGATAATGGTCATGTCGAGGTTAGGTGTTGAATAGATGTCCTCCACAGCCATTCTTAGGAGATGTTCCTTTTCACCTCGAATCAGAACCCACATGAGTTCATCGATTGCTAAGGGCGATGTGGCCCCCTTCTCCCTTCCGTTAGCTATTCTCCTGTGTATGTCTCTTGCTCTTTCGCCTTTAGAGGTGTTGTCTAAGAGAGCGAAGATGAAAAAGCTGGCATCTAGATAGATCATTTACTTGAAGACCTGCTGATAGAGCTTGTCCCCATATACGAGTCGTTTGGTTACATCCAGCCCCTCTCTCTCCGCCACTGCCTGCCACTTCTGCGGCACGTTTGCATCTAGCGCCTTGATCTCTATGGCCTTGTCCTTGACATCTAGGACTATTATGCTGTTTTCCACAAGCCCTATGCTTTCACGGACAACCTTGGGGATTACCAGCTGACCCTTATCTCCAAGTTTGACCTTGATTCTTAACATTTCATTTCACAGAACTGGATTAGTTGGGATACTGTTTTAACCTTCGCGTATGTAGCTGTGCAGCGGCTTTCAAACACATCAGTTGCTATGATCGGAATCGAGGTGATCTTAAGTCAAACTTGCGCCCCTTTGATGTCCAAGAAGATAATGAATGACTCGAATTGGGGAGCCTGTGGAAGCTTAGTATTCGGGGCTCCTGTCAAGCGGCTTGCTTCGGCCTGAGCCGATTTGTCGTTGCGGTGTCCTGAATCGCCAAGACTACGCGTCGCGGTCGCTCATCCGATGGGTGATGCCTAGGAAAGGCCGAGAAGATCGCGACTGGCACGGGTATGAGCGTGACTGAAAGGGCCAATAGCGCCATTTGTGGGTCACTAGTTGGAATCCAACCCAGCGCCATGGGCACCTCAGAAGATGGGCAACCTCCATATGTGCCTATCAGATTGACGGCCGTTGGAGAAGTCAAACTTGTCAGGCCCCATCCTAAGAAAGAGCATCACGCATGCTCAGTGGTGTCAGTAGATTGTCGGTACGAGTTTGGAAGATCGTATGTCTTGGTCTTTTGTGAGAAGTGCTTTCGCTTCTGTGTAGATGCATGTGGCGACTATGATTCGGTCGTGGAGTTCCGGCAGCTTGATTTCAGGTATGATCCTCAAGAGCGGCTCATCGAGAGGGTGAATTGTGAAGCAAGGGTACATATCGAGTTTATCGAACATTTCCCAAATCTCTGTAGCTAGTTTGGCCTTTTCATAAGCATAGATCAACTCGGCTATGACGATTGATGGAACGATTAGGGTTGCCTTCTCGTGTTCGGCCTCTCTGAATACTCGGTCAGTTCTCTCTGGAAGCTCGTCTAGGAAATAGGCTCCTAGGACGTGAGCGTCGACTACGTAGAGTGGGTTGTCGGTCGAGGGGCTACTTTGCCTTTAGCAGGGATCGCTTCGCTTCTTCGAGTAGCCGATCGAGTTCTTCGACAGTGAAGGCACCTTTCAGGAGGCCTCGTGGGCCTGACCAAGGCCTTTGAAGAGCAGGCTTGATCATAACACCTTCTTCAGTGGCGACAAGGGTCACATGGGAGTCCTCTCTGATTCTGAACCTTTCTCTGAGGGGCTTCGGTATCACTAACTGCCCCTTCTTGGCAACCTTTGCGTCGAAGATTCTCCGGTTCAAGTTTCTCCCACCGACGAGTGGGAATTTCCGACTTATAATGCCTACTCCCGCATCGCAGAATCACACGTATGTGGTTTGGTTGCGAAGAAGGGGGCCTCTAGAGATTGGTTGATCTCGGCTCAAGACGTTAGAGGTGGGTGAATGTACGAAGCGGCGAGAGCTAACAGAACAATCACCTGAAGAGCTATCAGGACCTTCATCGAATACTTACACATCGATACAGGGGCCTCATCGACAATAATCTCTGGTTAACTCAAATCCGTCATGATGCAGAACCTTCCCTTCTTGCAGTCGAGGAGCCATGTTCTGCTCTCAAGTAGTTTTCTCCCCACAAGAGAGCGCTCGGTGCCTATTGCGAGTGTTTTTTGGGTGATGGCTAGGTCTTGTTAGGTGATATCCACAACGTATACTGACACTTCGCTATGTCCGGTCACAGTCTTCACGAGAATCGTGCCTACCGCTGCGAGGCCTAGTCTCTTCACGGAGTCTCTGTCCATTGCGAGTGAACTGTTGAAGCCTGTGTCAACCTTTGGGCTGATACGTGCTTTGTGATCAGCCGTCGAAACTGTGACCTCGACGGTGGGGTAGGGAGGTTGTTCATCGTCATTGAACTTCCAGCATTTTTCGATACCCACCTAGGACACAGCCCCTCTATCTGTTTCTAGATTTCTATGGTTATGATCTTCTTGGGGATGCCCACATTGGTGATCACAATCTCGTCTTGTTCTTCCACATCGGAGAAGACTCTGTCGCCAAGTCTGTAGAGGTTCAGGTCATGGTCAACGACCTCAAATCCTTTCAGGGCGACGTATTCGCCGAGGTACTTTGAGCGAAGTCCGAGTGCTTCGAGAAGTTCTTCTTTTTCCTTTCCGCCTTTCAGGATTATCTTCTTGATCACACTGGGGTTCACCATGAATGTCTTCTTCCTCTTTCCCTCTTTCGGTCCGGCTATCAGTAGATGCTGTCTTGTCGCTTGACTGAGGAAATTTCTTGAGTAGCCAGTTGCGTAGCCTCTTCTGCTATGCTCGTTTGACACTGAGCCATCGGGATTATTGCCCAGACGCCCGTCAAGCTTCGAGCAGAGTCAGTGTATCAGAACATGGCGAGTAGCTGCGTCATCAGAGTTGTTGCGCAAAGCCGGTTCGTGTTACCGAATCCATCCTCGTTTGAGCCGAGGAATCTTGTCGAGGTGTGGGGAGTCTGTTATGCATACCGCCCTGTGAACTACTGTTGTGGCTGCTATCAGGCTATCAGCCATAGGAATATCCTCGCCTCTCTGGAGTCTGGCGGCATGCTTCAGTTGCGCCCCGCTGACCGCAATCACGTCATCCACCGGAATCACATCGAACTCACGTCTCATCCTTGAGATTCTGGTTTCAGCTGTCTCTTTGCCCTCTCGCTCAAGGGAGATCTTGTATACTTCGAAGAGAGTTATCGCAGAAACGAGCTTCCCGTCGTACTTTCGCATCAGTTCCAGGAGCAGCCTGTGGACCCTCGGATCTGGTGATGAGAAAAAATGTATGAAGAAGCGCGTTTCAAAGACTGCTCTAGACATTCTCTCTCCTCAACTCGTCGAGGCGCTTCAGCATCTCATCAACGGTCCAGTGTTCTGACGCCGAGCCTGCCAAATCTTTGAATCTTCCTTCCTCTCTCACTGGCCTTATTGTGATTCCTTCAGGCTGCGGAATGAACTGCAGCTTGGTATGCGTTGTTATGCTGTAACGTCTCCTGATGGCATTAGGGATAGTAACCTGCCCTTTCGATGTAATTCTTCTGTATTCAGCGGAGGTCCCAAGCATCTCCTCATTCGTAGCCTCGACTCTCTGAGTCTTTTCTCTCAAAGGCAATTCTTACTCTCCTCCCCATTCCTTACGTAGGTAAGAACTCAATTCTTACCTATCAGTCTTTCTAAGCGATACGTGCTCCAGGAAATTGTTGCTTGTGTGTTCATCATGCATCTGAGTTGCGCACGATATGTCGGTGGTCAACATATCCTTTAAAATATCATCTACCCGTTTATCGGGGTTCCATGCGCGATTCCCATTGCGCAAAAACTCTAAGGGAGAAAATGGAAATTGGATAAGAGAATCAGCGCTGCATTTGTTACGATGCTATTCATACTGGGAATTGCTTCAATGCCTGTGAGCGCCCACTTCACATTGGGCACACACATCCCAGCATACCCATTCCGAAGCAAACACTTCGACCCACACAGCAAAGGTCTTGTAGGCTACGTGTTCCCCGGCAGCGGCCTGTTCACAGCGGGCGCGCCGGGCTGGTACACTGGTGCTGGAACATATCCTGGTTACCAGTCTCCATGGCCTTACTGGACAGGCGGTGTGAATAACCCATGGCCGACGCAAGGTCCAATGGGTTGGTATCAGCTTGACGCGAACAACTACGCGCCTTTCGGCGCGATCCTGACTTCGACTGTCGCAGCCGGTACGAAGTTCAAGAGCATGTGGGATGCGAACCGATGGGCATCCGACAACCCAACGATCGAGAGCCTAGAGATCGAGCACGCAGTGAAAGGTGACTTGATCATAGCTTTCAACGTGACCAAGGATCAGAAGGCAGATTGGCATACGGCCTACGGGAACCTCTTTGCTCTCAATTTCACCTTCGCAGAGATCATGGTGCCACCTGAGTTCAGCGTCGGTCTTTCCAGACGCAACATTGTTACCTCGATCACCAACAACTACGACCTGATCGGAATCAGTACAAGGAATCGGGAAGACTATTCGTACGGGCCGTACTGGAGGCGAATCAGGGTCTATACTGACACGTATACCTTTGGAGCCGATCAGGCGTCCATGGACAAGATGGACGATGCTCCTGACAGCTGGCTAAATCCAAACGGACCATTCAGGTTCTCACCTTGGAAGACCTTTGGCAACATAACGTTCAACTTGATACCTGACAACAATGGTGATTACCCTGATGAATGGTACTACATACGCATCAACGACGTCACGGCACCTACGATAGCAGGGGCATACTTCTTCAAGACTAGACGCCTCTATACACCTGACGCTCTGGACGGCATAACCTACGACTCAACTGCCGCAGGCGGCAACGAGCCAAGGGTCTACGGTGGATATGTCTATTGGCCCTCTTCCAACTACCCAGTCGTTCTTGTGAAGGGTGAGGTTGACCCAGCCATCATAACCGGAACGATCCGGTACGGTGGTTGGAACACAGCGTACTACGGGACACCTATTGCCCTGCCTGGCCGTGTCAGAGCGGTTGGCATAGCTGACGATCCCTACACAGGCAAGTCGACTGGAAGACCAGTAGAGGCAAGAGGATACTTCGATGCTGCTTGGAAGGGGCACTACGAGGTCGAAGGTGTAGCACCAGGCGTATACGACATATACGCATCGGCAGCAGGCTACCCTGAGATAAAGATCGCCAGCAACGTCAAGATCCTCAAAGGCCAAAGCTATCACGTCGACGGCTACTTGGTCCCGGGCGTCCAGATCAAGGGCACAGTCTTCTCCAAATGCGGAACAGGCGAAATACCATTCTTCCAAACAGGCAGTGAGCGGAACATAAAGATCGAGATCTACAGGTCGCTTGAGGACGCGCAGAGCATGCTTCCAGGCGGAACTACAAGCAAAGCAGTCACATGGTCGCCGATCAAGTACGGCGCAAAAATGTGGACGAACTCTAGGGCTATATATCCCTACGACGACATAGGCACCGGTCTGGCCTTCTACTATAGTGCAGTCGAGTCAACCGCTACTTCTGGCAATACCGGTACACGGGCAAGGCAGGCCGTGGGCCCGGCTCAGAACTGGTATGTCACAACTGGCGCTACCAGCTTCACCTTCCAGTTCGGACGCGAAGGTTACTACGGAGCGCCAGCCGACATGTCCGGCCATGTGCCGCAGTCCAGCCCTGACTGGGTCAGCGGTATCGCAGCAGGCACCTACTGGGTTAGAGCTTGGTTGTACGGCTATGTCCAGACCCAAGCTGACGGAGTCACCTTCGACCCTGTAAGCTTCACCGTGTCCTCTGTCGAGTGGCCTGGCAATGTCTGGGTACCATTCGATCTCAGACTGTCAAGCACGGTCAAGAAGACAGTGCACTTCCACGACGTACCGGGCACTATGATGGAGAACAAAATCGGCTGGGGTTGGAGCTACCGAGGCGTGAAGAATACGCACGCGGACGCAGCACCAACACAACTGCGATTTGACACTTCGAAGTACTACAGATACTTGGCCGCCGAACTTGCTGCAACCGGAAGCAGCAACTTCAAGAACCCTGTCCGTGAAGCGGTGTTCGCTTGGAATGTAGTTCCGGTCGGAGTGGGCAACTCAAGCTGGAGCATAACCCTGAGAGGCTTCAAGGAGTTCGGCTTATGGCAAAGCTGGGGAAGGAACTACGGAATACCAGCAGGTCTGTACACAGCGAAGGCATACATGTGGGGCTACGTTGAGCAGGTCTTTGAGAAGGTTAACATCGGCTTATGCGGCACGGAAACGCTGATCAGCGACCACCTGTATCGAAGCGCCAAGTTCAACATAACCTTGTACAGCAAAGACTGGCAGCACCCAACGGTCGACAAGTACTGGAGCTTCCCATACATGCCGATCTACGTCCAGATCATGAAGGACGGGAAGCAGCTCGGGCCGTTCTGGGACTACTACGTCATGCCAGCAACGTTGCAAGGATACCAGAACACATCAGTTGCACTATGGCCATACATGTGGAACAATCCAATCCACATGATCAAGACTCACGACGCCGTAGCCCAAGTCTACGGACCAGACGGCTACGCGAGTTCATGGGGTCTGTCCAGTACATACTTCATGAACTACTTCGGTCCCGTCGCCACAGACGCCAACTACCAGTTCCGCGTCTACGACGGATCAGAGAACTACCAGTACTACTACTACATCACTGGCTCCTACGGACTTGGAGCCACCCCCGGCTACTACCCGTTCTCCTTTGAAAGCGGCATCTACGAGTTCAAGGCCCTAACGTACGGATATGTCCAGAAGAAGCCTGTCATGTTAGCTGCAACCAAAGGCAACGCAACCTCAGACATACTCATCAAGCTCACCCAGGGCGCAGAGCTACAGCTCAACATGAAGTTCAAGCATGAAGGCGTCTATGAGGGCATACCGTTCGACGCCCACCTCAGGATCAGAGTCCTAGACGACAAGAACAAACTTGTCGGCGAATATCTGACGAGCGACTGGTGGTGGCAGCCACAGTATGAGTGGACGGATAACTCGCTACGCTACACATGGAACTTGGTGAGCACGACCCCAACAGACGCACGCCTAACTCAGCGACACCGCTTCTATTGGAGGCAGAACTATGTGCCGCAGGGAACTCCCTTCGTCAAGGTTGTGATCGCTGGTCTGCCCGACATGTATGGTTGGGTCATGGGCTACTCGCCTGACCCATCAACAGACGTGACAGGCGACTTCGGCTGGGAGGACCTGCCGATAGACGCGCCGTATGGTATCGACGCCTACCCGAACTACAAGGGCGGATGGAAGATCCAAGTCCATGTCGTCCCAGTCTTCGACTACTACCCAGGCCACCTCTACTGGCCAGTAGAGGTCACTAAATTCCCCGGCGGTGTCTACCCAACAGCGTCAACTAGCCCACTAGGCTTCAACGCGATGCTGATGGGTGAGCTGACGTACACAGCTGACCTGAAGCCCATCCTGACCAACCACCTCGGCCCATACGAGCTCAGATACGATGTCGTCGTCCCAGGCACGAACCTAGGCGGCGAATCATCGCTCATCTTCGAGCTTGACAGGGTAGGACTGGTCTCGGGCACAGTGACCGGCTACACATGGTGCGACGACTGGAGAAGCCAAGCATGGACCACAGTCCAGTTCACCGCAGCAGACGGAACGATCTTCAACCACTACACGTTCGACGGATGGTTCGCAGCATGGCTGAAGAGCGGACCCTACACTGCCTCAGTGATCTTCTGGTCACCTGCGAAGCAGGAGGGCTACAAGGTCCAGACCATGCCGTACCATGTCAGCGACGGTGCGCTTGGAGCGTTCAACGTCTACTTGGAGCAGAGCGGAGTACCCATCCCAGAATTCCCAGTAGCAGCAGTAATGCTAGCGTTGTCACTTGCAGCGTCTCTAGTGATACTACGGCGCAGAAGAAAGCAATAGACAGGTCCCAACCACGGGACCTAAACCTCCCCTTTTTTAG
>Ga0315310_10000429_pt1 | contig 26911 bp, 21 predicted proteins | sample TDP5_MG_FD_203630 | JGI IMG/M metagenome (GOLD analysis project Ga0315310, IMG submission 203630) | Freshwater sediment microbial communities from Lake Towuti, South Sulawesi, Indonesia - TDP5 | ecosystem: Environmental > Aquatic > Freshwater > Lake > Sediment | place: Indonesia: South Sulawesi...
GAAAGCTATGTTGGGTTTCCGAATCTTGCCGCAAAATTCGATGGATCTAGGCTCAACTTGCTTCTAAAAGCCAAGAAGAGGCAGGGCAAAGTGGTTCACGTGAACGGCCATTTTGATGTGGTAATGGCGGGTGAGACTGAACATTGGACGATAGGTAAGCCTTTCGAGCCTATCTTGAGAGAAGGCAGGTTGTACGGTCGTGGTTCCTCTGATATGAAGGGCTCCATCGCCTGCCTCTTGAAAGCCTTGGAGATCATTGAGAAGAAGGGTGTTGTACCCAAGTTCACGGTTGACGCTAGCTTGACTTGTGATGAGGAATATGGAGAGTATACTGGGCTCAGGTATCTGGTTGATGTCACCAAGAAGGGAGGGAAGTACATAGCCTCGGATGTTCTCTTATCTCTTGACGGTGGAATCGACACGATTGGAATCGGAGCGGCAGGATTCATCTCGTATAAGGTCCAGACAAAGGGAAAGACTGTGCACTCCTCGACGCCTCACAAAGGGGTCAACGCAATCTTCGCGATGCTTCCCGTGCTTCAAGCCATCAGAGAACTCAGTCTCAAAGTTGAATCCAGATGGTCCACTTATCCTGCCTCGCCCAAAGCAGGAGTAAGCCGAGTAAAGCCCTGCCTTAACGTAACCCTAATCAAGGGCGGGCATGCTCAGAACGCGATCCCTGAGACATGTGAAATCGAAGGCGACAGACGCGTCATTCCCGACGAGAACTTCGACGAAGCAGTACTTGAATTGACCAATACGATCATTGACGCGAAACTCCGGAACAACATCGATCTTGAATTCGAGGTGAGACCTGGCGCCTCACGGCCTTTCGCCACATCTCCGGAGAACCCCTTCCTCAAGATCTACAAGAAGACAGCTGAAACAGTTTTGCAGAAAGAGCTGCCAATCGCGGTGAGCTCCGGATCAACCGATGTCTCTAGGGTCAAGACCGATCTAGGTATCGACGTGATCTCTCATGGAGCGGCGGACCAGTTGAGTCGGGCACATGGATACGACGAGAGCGTATCCGTAGACAACCTTCGAATTCTGACAGAGACACTTGTCCGGTTCTTCGGTGAAAGCCCTATGTAGGCTCACGAACGAGGGCAACTGGTTGCCTGAAATCACAGGAATCCTTGAAGGCTTGCTCTCAGCCCTAAACGGCAAGCTATAAGAACATAGCAGTAGATTCCAAAGGCAGATGTGACCAGCTTGAGTCATAACAAGATGCGCATTATTCTTGTTGCCTTGCTAACGGTCTTTCTGATGTTGCAGAGCAGCGGCCCCGTCTATGCATGGAACTTCAGTGTCAACGCTGAGCCCGAGACAAGATTTGCGTTTCCTGGACAGACCGTTTCGTACACTGTCCAGGTGAGTTTGGTAACGCCGCCAGCAGCCGTCGTCAGTCTTCTGGTGGCTCCATGGACACCTCAGCTTGATGGGTTGAGCTTCTCGTTTTCGCCTACTGCTTCGGGTACTCCACCTTTCACTAGAACATTGTACGCTACCGTAAGCCCCTATAAGGCCCCGGGAACCTACACCATTCCGGTAGCAGGCTTCAGCCCTACTGCAACCCCTGCTGGATATCGAACAGACTACGTTCAGCTCGTGGTTCTTGCGGCCGCGCCAATCACAGACTGGTCCCTTTCCAACCCGGCGATGAGTCCTCCGTCTCCGAAGATAGGGGACCCAACAACATTCTCGGTTGTTCTAAGGGCACTCAGCACGAACCAGCCGTATCCGCAGAGCGTTCGTGTCGCCGCCATTCTAGACGGCACATTCCTCGGCAGCGGCACCTTGTCATATCCAGGTCCAACAGGAATACTCATGACAGTTACTTTGACAACTCCTTGGATAGCGACCGAGGGTCACCACACTATACTATGGTCAGCTGACCCGTCACCATACTCTTACCAAGACCCATACCGATACAACAACGAGGCATCCCTGTCTTTCACCGTTGCTGCAGCTCCTCCTGCCTTCGATTTCTCCATCTCCGCATCGCCTCCAACGCAGAAGGTGACTGCAGGCGAGTCCACATCCTACGTCATCGTCGTTTCGCTCGTAAGCGGCACCGCGCAGCCGGTGAGCTTAAGCCTTGTAGGTCTGCCCTCCGGAGCGACCCACTCATTCAATCCACCATCATCGGCCCCAACGTTCCAGTCTACACTTGAGATCTACACGACCAGGACCACCAAAGCCGGCACATACACACTTTCCCTAACAGCATCAGGAGGAGGAATAACCAAGACAGCCAGCTTGACGTTAGAGATCGAAGCAGCACCTGAAGAAGACTTCAACATTGTCGTAGCACCAACTTCAAGCGAGGTTCAGCAGGGAGAGATTGCGACTCACACAATCACAGTCAATGCAATAGCCGGATTCAAGTCCACAGTTGACTTGTCCGTCTCAGGCCTGCCAGCTGAAGCGACTGCAAGCTTCGGCCAGACAAGGATCACACCTGGCGGAACCACTACTCTAACGATAAAGACATCACGTAGAACGCCGACTGGTGCTTATGCGATTACTGTGGTTGCATCAGGAGGAGGCAAGACACATGATGCAACGATCGCGTTAACTGTCAAGGAAGGAAAGCCTCCCTCGATACTTGAGACACTCACGGAATACAGCTTGATCATAGTAGCCCTACTCGCAGGACTCGTCATAATCCTTCTCATATTCGTTGCCTTCCTCGTACTCCGAAGACGCAAGCCAAGCGCTCCACCAGCCCCTCCAGCCGAGGCGCGGGCGCCAAGCACCTTCTGCGCATCGTGTGGATCGAAGATCCCCGGTGACGCACAGTTCTGTCCGAAATGCGGCGCGAAGAAAGTAAGCACTTAGTCATTCTGTCACCGCCCCGAAGAATACGCAAGAGTTCTGAACGCCGAGGAAAGGGCCCCTAGCCATCTTGGGACAAGTCAAGTTAGGAGCACGTTGAGCACCGTGATCGGCAACTCTCCCGTCAGCTCCCACATGAACAGCGCCGTCGCCATCAGACCCCCACAGGGACTCCGGGCAAGGCGTGCTCGACTCGCCAAAAACGTGAAAGGTTTCCTGCGATAATGATGGACTCATGATTTCGGATTTGCTATCGCTTGGAATCGCGGAGCTCGCGAACAAACTCAAAAGGCAGGAGCTTACGCCTGTCGAAGTGGTCGAGCATTGCATCTCAAGAATCGATCAGATCAACGGGACGCTGAACGCGTTTGTGACTGTTTCAGCTGATGATGCTCAACGAGCCGCAAAGATTGCTGAGGATGAGATCCGAAGGGGCAAGTATAGAAGCCCACTCCACGGGGTCCCTCTGGGCATTAAGGACATAGTGGACACATCAGGGATTAGAACAACGTATGGCTCAGCAATCTTCAGAAACAATGTCCCTGAGAAAGATGCCGTTGTGGTGTCACGCCTCAAAGGGGCCGGAGCAATAGTGCTCGGTAAGACAAACACGCATGAGTTCGCATTGGGCGTAACCACGAATAATCTGCATTACGGAGCCACTAGGAATCCTTGGGCACTCGACAGGATACCTGGAGGCTCTAGTGGAGGATCCGCAGCCGCTGTTGCATCGTTCATGTGCTATGGCGCTGTAGGAACTGACACGGGAGGATCCATCAGGATCCCGTCAGCCTTCTGCGGACTCGTCGGTCTGAAACCCACGTATGGCATAGTAAGTACCACAGGCGTTTTTCCGCTAGCGATGGGGCTAGATCATGTCGGATCAATGACACGATCTGTCCTAGACGCTGCGCTCATGCTTCAAGCCATGGCAGGGTTTGACCCAAATGACCCAAGAAGCCTAGACATCCCAGTTCCCGATTTCTCTCAAGACATTGGCGATTCGGTTGCGGGGATCAAGGTTATAATATCTTCGGATTTGATTCCTGAAGTCATAGATCCTGAGGTCGAGTTGGCCTATAGGGATGCTATCTCAAAGATTGAGGATCTCGGAGGAGAGATACTGGAAACAGACTTCAAGACTTCACATCTGATCGAACAGGTCTCAACAAGGCTTCTCTTAGCCGAGGCAGCGGTCCAACACTCAGACCTGCTGGAGAAATACTCAGACAAATACGGAGCGAACGTTATTGACCGCTTCAGAGCAGGCCAGAAGATCACAACCGGTGAGTACATCAAGGCTCTGAGAGACAGCGAAGCAATTCGTCGTGAGATCGATATTCTTTTCAAGGATGCGGACCTCTTGCTCACACCGTCCACTCAGATTCTTCCTCTGAAGATCGGTGAAGAAGAAGTCAACATTGAGACTGAGGAGTTAGACATTGTTTCTTGTTGCGTGCGCTTCACAAGACTCGCAAATATTACGGGGATACCGGCCATAGCGCTTCCCTACGGCTATTCCGCCAATGATTTGCCACTCAGCATACAACTGATGGCGCCGAGACTACATGAAAGACAGCTCCTCAGCTTTGCCTATGCTCTCGAGAGAGCTACACCTGAACTTAGGAATAGGAGACCACAGCTCTAGAGGCAGCATGAGAAACTGGGATAGCTTTAGATTGTCGTTTAGAACTGTCAACCAATCCGACTACTGGCTGAAAATGTAGATGAACTACACAGGAAACAAGCAACAATCACGCTCAAAATAAGCCACCAGAAAAGGCTGAAAGAGAACGGTGGTAAATCTGGCGGGATTCATGTTCTCGCTGCCATGTCGAGTGCGAATCTCTGAGGTTCAGGAAATCATGGGTTGATCTATACTAGCAAGAGCTCGAGTAGTGAGGCCGCCGGAACTCACACCTGATGGAGCGCAGTTGGCCTGCTCGTGCTTTTATCTAGCCCTATTAGCCAGGGACCGTTCAAGGCACTTCACCTTTCCTATTCTCCTCTTCTAGGATATCTACGTGTGGCTATGGTGATAGCGATGGTTACGGCTACAACGGCTACTGCTAGACAAGGCCAGATTGTTTCGGGCCAACTTTGCGGCCGATACATTGCAGGCGGGATGGTTGCGGTAAGGCCTGTAGCCTTCTCGGCTAATTCCAGCGCCTCTTTAGCAAGAGAGAGCGCGACATCATATTTCCCAGAATTGAAAGCGCTCTGAGCAGCTTTGAGTTTCTCCCTCGCCATTTCAAGTCCTTGAGTTCTCCCCTGCTGCTCTGCTCTTCTCGTGGTCTCCTCAGCTTGAAGGATGAGCTCTTTCGCTTCATAGTAGGATGACGGTACAGGATTCACGAATATTGGGTTAGAGAAAGCCCAGCCTCCCGTTGTGTCCTTGACCCAAATCCTGTATCTGCTCAGCTTCTGAGGCCTATCTATAATCGTGAGATTTACAAAGGGTTTGAGTGGACCGTCGTCGTACAGGATCTGTCCGTCACGGATGATCTGAACCTTATCCACTCTACCTGCAGGGGCTTGAGTCAACCATGTGATCTCGTACTCGACGCGGATAGTCACGTCTTGGCCTTTAAGGACGGTTATGGTCGAGCCGGGAAAGCCCAGCTCAGATGCCTTCACATTGAACCTAAAGTTCTGATAGTATCCCGCATAAGGTGTTCGAATCGAGTTGAACCTGCCTTCCCTGAGCGATTGAGCGATTGACGAAAGCGTCAGGTCATAGGCGTAGACTGTGACAACGGCGTGACCCAGGCCACCTTTAGCGTGTCTATCCTCGGCTGATATACTCCAAATCCTATACCCCTTGGAAAGGAGGCTGTCCCAGACCGTTCCAGCAGCGTAGACTGTAGGGTCAGGCCGACATTGACGGCACGCCTCATTCCACGCCTCAACACCGCTAACCATCGATATGTTATAGCTTGTAGTACTCCAATTGTCAAATGGATATTCACCGTATGTGTCCTTCTGCCATTGCGGGTGAGCTACCCAGACAAACCCCCCTTCAGTCCTGACTGCGTTAAAGTAGTTCGACCAGTCTCCCCTAGGACTGGGAGGCTTCGAGTAGACGAAGCCAGATGGAACATGGGCGGTTTTGGTGCTGCACTCCCAACCCATCACGCATAGGAACTGCCCGTCCACCGTGAATTGCCTGCACTCCTCCCTACACTTCTCATTCCAAGAATGATCCGTTATGACTATGAAATCTAAGCCAACCTGTTTCGCGTTGGCTACACGGCCCGCAACAGTATCGTTGCCATCAGAGTAGAGCGTATGCATATGCAACGCCCCTCTAAACAGCCTGAATGGTGACTCTTGAGACGTGCCGACCCGACCTGAGAAGTCATCAGTCCTGCTGAACTGGCGTGACAAAGGCGCGTGAGTCAAATTGACTTGAACACAAAGGAAAAAAAGCAAGACAGCAATCGCGACAGGGACAATCGGCCTGATCTTCACGGCTACTGCCTCTGCCTTCTCATTCTCCTAGCCGAACCCATCTTGCGTAGTCTCCTCGTATGCTCCATCGCAGGTTGCACTACTTAATCTGAGACGTAGCGACGCCGTTCATGAGTATTGTTGATACCTGTCGCCCAGAAGCACTTTCAAAGATAAAGGCCTTATACCAGTATCCGTAGTGTGCGAGGCTCGGTTGGCGACTTGAGCGGCGAATCTTCGGCGATTGTTGCAGTAAACATAGACATGGTAGAGAGCGGAATTGTCTTTGCTTTTATGCCAGTTCGACAGGTTGGTTCGAGAGGATCATAGCTCTTGGATAAGAGACTTGTGAAGATCACTGTCGGACTTGCACTACAGAGCGCCATTGCCCACGGACGTGAAGTCGAAACACTGTTTGCTCTCTACTCTGAGCCGAACCTAGAGAAAGCTCAGAGGCTTCATGATAAACTCATGATGTCTCGCAGTCACTACGACAGAGAGGTCGCTATCTGGCTGGAACCGTTGCTGGAGCTGGGCCCATTCAAGTCGGACCCTAAAGGTCTAGTGGCAGAGATGAGAAAGATGGAATTTCTGCTTTACGTCTTGATCAATCGGGCTGGCGACGCGCAGCGTGAGGTAAACGACTGGATGAACTACATCGCCAATGCAGCCGAGAGCCTGGCAGAGGGCTTCTGGATTGACGCAAAGATCTTGTTGAGTCAAGCCCTAGAGATATCTCAGTCAGCGTCTGTTGAGCACCTGAAATCTGATCCTAGCCTTCGCTATGAGGTCGATATTCTTCAGAGAGCCACCGCGAGCTATTTCGGGGAGATAAGAACGTATCCATTGAAGCTAGCAATTCCCGAGGAGAGGCTTGAAACCATATTGAGGGTACAGGAGATTATTCTGGACCTGATGCAGATGCAATACCGAGAAAAACACGAGGAGGACGACGAGGTGATTGGAATCGCTATCCGTCGACTGAACACAGCCATACGGTGGCTCATGAATAAAGATAAGGAGCTTAGTGCGGCTGAGCAAGAAGTGAAGCTAGCTTCTGAACATCTAGACGAGAAGAAGAGCAAGGTTGCCGATAAAGGAAGGCGAAAGCTGATCTATGAATGTAGTGAAAAAATGAAAGAGCTCATAGAAACAAGAGGTTCTCTGACAGAGTCTTGAAGCACTCAGCACTCGTTCTTTTACATCTCGGACATAGCTGTGAATGTCTGAGTAGATGTGGGTGTTGGAGAAATGAAGGCGACGTTCATCTCGGTCGTTAGTGTCCAAGAGTTTCGGGGTTCGACTAGTTGAAATCAGTCGGCAACTATGTCTAAAGCGTGATGAGCAACATATTAATGAATAGCGTCAATGTTGACGAGAATGACAAGAAGGAGCGGAAGGCAAGAGGCACCAAGAGCATGAGTATCCATAGGTTCGCCTTTCCCTTCACAGCTATTGTCGGGCAGGACCAGCTGAAGACCGCTCTGATCCTGAACGCTGTGAACCCTCAGATAGGTGGCGTTTTGATCAGAGGCCAGAAAGGTACTGGGAAAAGTCTCGCTGTTCGCGCTCTCGCAGAAGTCTTGCCAGAGATAGAGGTCGTTCCGAACCACCCTTTCAATTGCAGTCCTACAGACCCAACCGTTATGTGTGAGGAGTGCTTGCAGAGATATGGGCGTGGAGAGAACCATCCCATTCAAAAGCGCAAGATGCGAGTTGTCACACTACCGATCGGCTCAACTGAGGATAGAGTGATCGGCAGTCTCGATATCGAGCGTGCCATAAAGGAAGGAGTCAGGTCGATCCAGCCCGGGATTCTGGCCGAAGCAAATCAGAACATACTCTACATAGATGAGGTCAACCTCCTGCCAGATCACATAATAGATGACATCTTGGACGCCGCCGCTTCAGGTTGGAACGTGATTGAGAGGGAGGCAGTCTCTATGGCACATCCGTCAAGGTTCATTCTTATAGGGACGATGAATCCGGAGGAGGGTGAGCTCAGGCCTCAGTTACTTGACCGGTTTGCGCTTCACGTCGATGTGGTAGGCGTATTCGACCAGAAGCAGCGGGTCGAGATCATAGAGAGGAATCTGCAGTTCGTGGAAGACCCCAAGGGCTTCTCTGCGAGATACCGTGAGCAGCAGGAGGAGCTGAGAAGACGAATCGTCAACGCACGTGAGCTCCTGCCAAAGGTCTCAGTCTCAAGCGAGATCTTGCAAGGAATAGCGCAGGCCATGATCCAGCTGCAGGTTGATGGACACAGGCCTGACATAGTCACGACCACATCAGCCAAAGCTCTCGCCGCGTTCAACGGAAGAACGAATGTGCTTCCTGAAGATATCCTAGCTGTCGCGGAGATGGCTCAGGGCCACCGTACTCGAAGAGGTGGAGCTGAGGAGCCAGCGACATCTGAGGAGATTAAGTCTGCCTTCGCGAAGTCGCTCGGGCCTGGGGTGTTGGCTTAGTAGGAATCGTTGGCTGAGGCGTGACTTTGTCGACAGGGGGCACACCTTTCCCGTTCGCTGCGATCGTGGGGCAGGAGAGCATCAAGCTTGCTTTGATGATCGCAGCCGTAGATCCAGACATCGGCGGAGTACTGATATCGGGCCCTAAAGGCACGGGAAAGTCCACTATCGTGCGCGGTTTCGCTGAGCTTCTCCCAAAGCTTAGACGGGTGAAGGGATGCCAGTATGGCTGTGATCCTGATGACCCTCACAACGTGTGCCTCGAGTGCAGCCAGGCGATCGAGAAGGGGGCGCATCTGGAAGAAGTGGAGGTGCCCATGAAGATAGTCCAAGTACCGATCGGCGCCACAGAGGAGAGAATTTTAGGGTCGCTGGATTTTGAAGAGGCTTTGAAGGGCGGGAAGCGTCTTGACCCTGGGCTACTTGCTGGGGCGCACCGGAACTTTCTCTACGTCGATAACGTGAATCTACTTCCAGACCACTTGATTGACTGTATTCTAGATTCGTCGGTAAGTGGTTGGAACCTTCTAGAGAGAGAAGGGATAAAGCTGGAGCATCCCGCGAAGTTCACACTGCTAGGAACGATGATATGGGAAGAGGGAGATCTCCGACCTCAGATCCTAGACAGGTTCGGGATTCACGCACAGACCACCACTCTTCAGACGCCGAAAGAGAGGGCGCTTCTCATTGAACGAGCCGAGCGATTTCAGAGGGATCCAGAGGGTTTACGTCAGGAGTTTCTGGAGGAGACCGATCTTCTTCGCAGCAGAATTCAACGGGCAAGAGATCTTCTGAGGAAAATCAAGATTGACGATGATTCTCTCCGAAAGATCGCTCAAATCTGTGCCGAGCTGAAAGTCGACGGCCACAGACCAGACATAGTGATGACTCGCGCCGCCCAGGCCTTGGCAGCTCTAGATGGCCGGGAAGAAATTCGTGATAGGGACATCGGCCTTGCTGCGGATTTGGCGCTCAGCCACAGAACAAGGTTGTCCGGCTTCTACGCTCCGGCGACTTTGAGAGAGATCCAGCAAACTGTCAGAACCGTGTTTGAACGTTCAGTTGCAATGAAGCGAACTGGGATAGCCAAAGGAGTCGCCACAATCAGGAGCGTTCCCTCCCGTGCAACAATAGTTCTTCGAAAGGTGCCCTTCAGTGAAGTAGCCTTGATGGTCGCCGCATTCTATCTTCTCCCAGCTGTTCTCTTCTACTTCACGGGTCTTCTATTGCTGGTTGAGTTCTATGCGGCAACAGGCCACTCGTGGGTGGTGGCTGCAGAGCTAGCCAGGCTCCCAGCGTTGATTTTTGCCGCTGTGGCCTCAGTGGTCACTCTCCTCTATTTGGGAAGAGAGAGAAGAAGAACGATGCTCATTCTTAGGCCTACTTTCGAGAGGCTTGCTAGGCTCTTTATTGACGAGCAGACGCTGTCGCAGACTGGAGCCAAGAAAATTGAGCTTGAGCCGCCCGACGCGCAGATAGTTCCACTGCACGTTGTTTCGAAGCTGGGAAAAATCGAGACGGTACTGGATTACGGACAGAAGATTTCACAGGAGAGTCTGGATAGCGTCGATGTTTCCTCGGGTCTTACCTTCGAGAGTTTGGCAAGGTCTTTCACGAAGCGCTCTCAGGGTTCCCGGGGAAGTGTTGCTAGAGGCGCGTTGAAGTCTGTCTCATCTCAGAATCCAGGCCGATACGTATGGTATGAGCCTGCGCGGGAGACGCCGTGGGATGTTGCCATATCCCCGACAATAAGGAGTGCTGCGCTACACTCTGGGCTTCGAAGAAAGCGGGGAGTCGCGGTTGAGATACTGCCGGAAGATATCCGGGTGAAAGTCAAAGAGTACAGGTCGCCTCTCTCGGTGGTCGTCCTCTTGGACATGAGCGAGTCTATGGTATCCTCACTTGATAATGTTGCCAGGGCGATACTCAGCCTGCACAAGAGCGCCTACCGTAGACGCGATAGGATCGGATTGATCGTGTTCAAAGGCTCTGAGGCGATTGTTCTCCAGAAACCAACAACCAATCTGAACTTGGTGATAAGTAAACTGTTCAATGTAGGAGCGAGCAATTTCACACCCCTGCCGGCAGGGATGAGCAAATCGCTAGAGATACTTATGGAGCAGGTACATCGGAACAGAGACCTTGTCCCAGTCCTAATCGTGATCACAGACGGCATAGTGAACATTCCGCTCGATGAACCGATCTCTTTGAGGAGCCGAAAGATCTACATGAACTCAGCTCAGGGAGACGCTGTGGATCTGGCTAAGAGGCTGGCGAACGCGCAGGTGAGAACAGTCATCATAAACACAGACCACAGGGAGAACGAGAAGCTTCCCTTTGTCTGGGGTGGACATATAGAGCTGAAACCGACAGCCTTCCTTATGGAGCTTGCCAAGATCACAAGAGGGCGATACTACGGCCTAGAAACGGTTAGAGTTGAATCGAGATAGGCGGAGTTTCGAGCGGGCTCGAGCCAACTGAAAGGCTGATGCCACTCGAAGGACATCTCGTCGAACGTTTTTCATCCATCTCACATGAATCTTAACAACGGTTTTCCATGTCTTATCTGCTTCGGATTCCAGCTCTCCGCCTTGGTTTCGCGGTATGAGTATGAACCTAGAAAGCAGTACCAAATCAGATAAGCAAGATCAGTGGGATCTATTACTGCGCAAAGAGGGTGAATGTTCGCCTTGTCAGAGCGGCTTCGCAAGATGCTTGGCGGTGGTCCGAGGAAAGAACCGTCAGTGGACTTGGGGGATCTAGTTGAAGGGGTTACGCCTCACTCGCACTGTGAGAGATGCGGAAAGGCGATAACACTAGGTAAGAGATTCTGCAGTGAAGTATGCAAACGCGGAGAAGGAAGAGGTGGCATCTCGACCCTATTCTGGATATTCCTTCTCTTGATGTTACTGATGCTTCTGTGGGGGCGCTAAGGTAGTCTTCGGGAATAATCAGCAGAATAAGCCTCCTTTGATCGCCGCAGAATAGTGTATGTTAGGGAATCCGGACTCCAAGGGTTTGATGAATTATGTGTGAGCGCACAAGAGTTCACGCTATCCAAAACTTTCATCTCCGCGTCCACAACTTCAGGCCCCACTTCACGTCGTCCAAGAACAACCATACTCTGGCACTCTAGTCAATGAACTGCTCTCTCCCGATATACACGCTAGAGTGTTAGACCCGAGCTATGTTGACTTGATCATAGAACGGAAAAGAAAAAAGATTTGGAACTTGCAACAGGCTTCCCGAAGAGATTTCAGAACCTTCGTCTTCTTCCACGGAATCCGCCGCCACGTCCTCTTCCTCGATATCCTCCTTCATCTCGGAAGCTGGGGCGGAAGCTTGGGTACCGGCGTTCCTCTTCAAACCTCTTCTCGGAAAGGTTGTTCTTTTCGTTGACTTCGGTCACCGTTCCCTGAGACGCCTCGAAACTGCCAAACCTTCCTATGTTGAGTCGCATGGAACCTTTGAAGAGGGAGACGTAACCGTTCTTAACGTCTATGACATCGCCTTCCTTGACCTTATCGATGTTATCATCCCATAAAGTCATGTAGATGGAGCCTGTTTCATCTCCAACAAGTGCGTCCACGACCCTGTGGGGTGAACCGTCACTTCGAGAGATAGTCTCCCTAACCTCACTCTTCGAAACAACTTTCACCGTAAGGTTCAACTGTCTCGATCGCGGATTCAAGCTTTCTACTTTCACGGTCGGTTGCGTTGCTGGCTGTTCAGAATAGGTCATATCTGGTCTAACTCACCTTGATGATGGGACGAAAGAGTCAACTGGCTTCTTAAGGATTATGTCTGACGTTCTAATGTTTCAATGGTATGTGGTTGGTTGTCGTGATTGTGTCTGCCTCTATGCTTGATAGTTCGCTGAAAAAATATAGGGGGCTGGCCGACACCTTTCCAATCAAAAAATCCCGTCAGGCGTGGACCCTTGACAGCCCCAACTTCATCCCGTCCCTTGGCCTACATGCTCTCAATTCTCAAATAGTTCAGAGCAGGTCTATCGCAATCCTGATGCGAAAACAGGCGGCTACAATCCATTGACGGAGGAGCAGCATTTGGACGAGGGGAATAAGCTACTCATCGGGAAACTACCCAAAGTTGAGCAGCATATACACATTGTCGGATCGATTAGGCCGGAGACGCTTCTATGGCTAACCTCCAACAGCAACATCAAGACGCCTGACCTAGAGAATCCTGAGAAAGTAAAAGCTCTCTTCCAATATCGTGACTTTAGTCACTTCATAGAATGCTACACTGTTGTGATGCGCTGCATACGCAGAGAGAAACAGTTCGAACGGATCGTCTACGAGATGCTTGAGGACGAGGCAAAACAGAACGTCAAATATGTCGAGGCAAGTTTCTCAGCCCCCGACCACATACGCCTCGGCCTCGACTACTTCGAGATGCTCAAAGCGATAAACAGAGGAATCGAAAGGGCCCGCCTCGACTTCAACGTGGACTGTAATCTCAAGATAGACCTAGTCAGGGACTACGGTCCTGAGGCTGGCTTGAAGCAACTTGACCTAATGTCAACACGCCGCGAAAGAGTGGTTGCAATCGACATCGGAGGAAGAGAACACGTTTCTCCTCCCAAACGTTTCGCAACGGTCTACAGAAGAGCAAAGGAAATGGGGTTCCACCTCACCGCCCATGCCGGGGAGGCATGCGGCCCCCAAACTATCTGGGATGCTGTGAGGTATCTAGGCGTGGAAAGGATAGGTCACGGCGTGTCCGCAAGAAAGGATCCTACGCTCATCGAGTATCTATTGAAGAGGGGCATCTCAATTGAGATGTGTCCCGTAAGTAACCTCAAAACCAAAGTAGTCGACGACATCAGGAACCATCCGGTTAGGGCCTTCTTCGACAGAGGTTTGAACGTTACAGTGAACTCCGACGACCCAACAATGTTCGGAACAAACATGAACAACGAATACCAGACGCTTCATCATGAGTTAGGCTTTACGCTGCGCGAGTTGTTTCGCCTGAGCCTTAACGGGATCGATTCCTCGTTCTTGCCCCAAGACAAGAAGGACCGTCTCAGGGAAACGTTCTGCAGGGAGTTTGAGAGGCTCACAAAGTAAGTGGCTTCTTGTGGGAGAAGCTTCCTACCTCTATGAACCATTCTCATGGTAAGGTTTCTTGAAAGGATAGCCGACGACGCAATCTGTGAGGATGATAGAGAGAAATATCTGCCTAGACGAACCATCTCGATGTTTCGCGATCGAAGTCGCTCACTATCTCGAAACCCCGAGGAATCTCGATGTCTTCACCGGCATTCATATGCTGAAGAGACGGTATCTCTCGGAGTATTGTTCCGACTCCATACTTAGCCATCTGAGTGGCAGGATGATCTACGCCGAGGACCTTCTCGCACAGCAGTGACGATAGTTGCCTGACTTGTGTCTCGTTTAGGAATCCTAATGCATGAAGATATTCATGAAGTAGGATGTAGAAGACGTAGGCGTTGATCTGGCGACGGTTCTCGGCTGAGCGTACGACTATGTCCAAGAGCTTCCGATTCATTACGATGAGGTTGCCTCCGACGCCGTGAAAGGCGGCGACCTGTCTAGGCAGGTCGGTCAAGCCAAGCATCAGACCTGCGCGACTTAACCCAAGGTTATCTTTCACGATTCTCTTCACAAACTCAAAGACGCAAGCAAAATCCATGCATCTGTCTAGGCTGAGCCTCGCCTCGTCAGTACTGACCTTCACCTTTGCTCTCTGCCTCCGGATCAACCGTGGAGCGTTACCCAAGGTAACGTCGCCCCATATAAACGTTACCGAAGGTAACAGCTCTCAATCAATCATGTGACCTTCAGCTTCGAGGTTGTCTCCTACCTTTCGAAGAAGATCGCTTCAGGGTATTGAGAGTTTCACAGAGGCCTGCAGAATATACTGCAGTTCATAGGTTTCCAGTAGGGCTTGGTATAGCGGCTCCTGTAACAAGGATTTGGATCAGTGCTCTCAGTGTTTTTGCGCAAGATGCTCGGCCACCAAGTTACCGACTTCTGGCCGGTAACTTAGGCTACAACTGGTGAACAATTAAGATGTCTGATCCGATATACCAATAGCTTTTCTTAGATTGGCCGAGAATTGTTTCACGGGGATGGAAGTGATAGTTGATGCTCATGTACACCTAGGCCGATCCTATGATCTCAGACTGACCGCTGAGCAGTTAATCTCAATCATGGATAGAAACAGAGTGCATAGAGCGGTGGCCGTACCTATGGCTTCGGGCCAGAAGCATAACAAACACCTTCTCAATGATTTGAGAAGTTATTCGGATCGGCTGGTAGGACTCTTATGGATCAATCCGCGGGTCCCAACCATGATGAGGAGCCTGAAAGATTTTGGTCTCTTGGACGAATTTGGCGGGTTCAAGCTCCGCTCCGAGAGTGATCTCTTTCGAACAGACGATGGGCGACTACTCAAGCCTATATTTGAGGTTGCAAGAAGTTTGCAGAAACCTGTTTTCATTCATTCGTCTGGAGAAGGCTCCTTCTCGGAGCCAGCTGCAATCGGTAGGATAGCGGCGGCCTTTCCCGATGTGACCATAATCATGGGGCATATGGGGGGCGGTTCGTATGGAGCGCTTCGTGTGGTACGTAGATGCCCGAACATTATGCTAGAGACTTCGGGAGCTGGAGATCCGAGAGTAACCTTCGAAGCCGTTAGAAGCTTGGGACCCGAACGAGTTCTTTTCGGGTCGGATTTGCCATATTTCGATCAGCGAGAGGAACTGGCCAAGATAGAAGCTCTGAGGCTTCCAGCCAAGCAGAAGGAGATGATAATGGGCAGGAACGCTGAGCGAATACTGAAACTGTAATGCCTAGGTTGCTCGGCTCTAGCCTCGCCGGCGGCAGGTCAGCCACCGATTATCGATCTCAAGAATCTTATTAGACGTGAGAGGAGCAAGGCGAGAAAGCCCGGCTTTGATTCGACTCTATAGATCTCTTTTACCAGTACATCTGCTAACTCTTCCGCAAACGCACAGTCCCTATCGATGAAGACAATGTTTTCAAACAGTGTTGATACGGCATGGTTATTCTTGATCAGTTCAATTCCATTGAGCTTAAGGGTGCGGCCAGCCCTGTAGTAGGGAACGCGTGGGGCGTCGCGAATCTCATCGATCCTGAAACGGCCGCAAACAGTCTGTTCAATTCTACTCAGCGTTGAGGAGTCAAAAGATATCGAGGGCAGGTTCTCTATCACGAAATCTTCATCTAAAATGTCGCCTCTCAAAAATGGTCCACCTCTGAATATGTAGGAAAATTCCTGATCACTTTGGCAACTGTAGCTCACGTAGACAGGCTTCCTCTTCAACTCGGTTTCCAAGACGATCATGGGAAGGCTTTGATGTCTACGCTCAAGTTCCTCCAATCTTCGTTTCAGCTCGCGTATAACAGTCGCCACGTAAAGTCCCTCCTGATCTTGCTACAGTTCCCCCTCTTTAAGGCATCTAGCTCGCATAACCTACAAGGCATCGCAAAGCTGGAAAACATCACATCCCTGATCAAGAAGTACTTCATTGGCGGAAACAGAGCGGGGCAACATCCTTATGATCGGGGGTCTCGCACCAGCCTTGATAGAACTGAATTCGAGCTAAGGCTTATGAGCCGATATGCCGCCAAATGTTAATACGTGGCTGATTTCGGGCAGTCGCCTTCTATGATCTGGAAGAGCTGTTGAGGTTGCTGAACACAGGTTGATTCGATGAACCTTGGACTGATTGGTTGCGGACAGGTAGCAAGTTTCTTTCACGTCCCGGCGATACGGCGGGTTCCCGAAGTCAGGATCGAAGCCATCGCAGACATAGATAGAGAGCAAGTCGAGCAATTTCGGCGTAAATACGGAATAGAGAAGCGATATACGAACTACCACTCGATGTTTGCTGAATGCAATATAGATTCGGTTCTCATATGTACCCCGCCTCAAAGTCACGCGCAGATTATCCTAGACTCGATTAATCGGGGACTGCACATCATTTGTGAGAAGCCTTTTGTCTCTAGCACCTCGGAGCTTGATCTTATCGTAGAATCGCTCGATAAGGATCTCATAGTGTTTCCGGCTCACAACTACGTCTTCACGCCAAGCCTGCGACTCGTAGAGAATCTTATGAAGAACAACGATCTTGGCGACCTGACTAGGATTGAAGCGCATTTGGCTGTGGGCTTCAACACGTGGCGGCCAAAGACCGATTATAGAACGCAAGATCCTGCAGGGGTTATCCCAGACCTTCTCTATCATGTCGTCTACGTCGTTAGTAGGCTATGCGGGCCGGTTGCAAACCTTTCCAATGTTAAAACGGAGAGGGAAAATAATCACGTCGTGAGCAGAGTTCGCGTTGAGGGTAGGCTCAAGAACGGTGCCTCGGCAGAATTGTCTGCTAGCTGGAAGGCTTTGCTACCGCACTTCAAGATTGCACTTTACTATTCATCATCGGCAATAGAGTCAGACCTCATCTGGCATCCGTACAGCATATTTGCCAAAGGGGTTGAGAAAGAGCTTCTGCCAAGGTCTATGCGAAGGCGGCTAGCGGAGGTTCAGTTGCTTATTTCTGGTATGCATCCTTCATTCAGGCTTCTACACCAGAACTTTCTCGATTCCGTTATGTCGAAATCCAGGCCCGAAGTGACGATTGATCATGCTAAGGAGACACTTCAGTCAATTCAAGCGATAACCGAGATGGCTGGAATTTGAATGGACACGGTCAGTATACAGAAGACCATTTATCCGTCCAAACAAGTTGTGGCCTCTCTGCTTGACATCCTAGAACCCGTCGATATCCGAGCCGGTGAGTCAGTTATTGTGAAGCCGAACATTTGCTACCATCGCAATCCACGCGGGATGATAGTGACAGATTTCAAGCTGGTTGAGGCAGTTGTGGAATGGCTGAAGGAACGTACCCGCAATGTAACAGTAGTGGAGTCTGATAACAGAACCGGTTCGGCGGACTATAGAGTCGAAGCATTGGGGCTGAATAGTCTGCTTGGACGCTTGAACGTGGCTTTCAAGAATCTGTCAAGAGAGAAAGATCTTCTCATGAAGAATGTGGATGACATAACTTTTCACATTCCAAAGCTCGTGGCTGAGGCCGACTATGTGGTGAACCTTCCGAAACTGAAAACCTGCACGGGGATGACCGTCTCGCTGTCCCTCAAGAACTCCTTTGGACTCGTCGCAGACCGCAATAAGCCATCGATGCACAAGTCTCTTAACGGGATCTTGCTTGAGGTCAACAAGTCGATAAGACGACATCTGATTCTTGTCGACGGAATTGTGGGAATGGAGGGAAACGGGCCCCTTCTAGGAGAACCTGTCCAGACAGGAGTAATCATCGCCGGTACGCGCCCCGTTTCGGTTGATGCAACATGTAGCCGAATCATGGGATTCGACCCCTCTCAGATTAGCCACATCAAGACCTGCTCTGAAGGGAGTCTAGGGATGTTGGATGCTGAAAAGATCAACATTGTTGGGCAAGAGGTACGAGCCGTTGCTAGATCATTCGCCCCTCCTTCCCTCGCTCCAATGTCAGTCGCAAAGACTCTCAAGTCGGCAGCGCAACTCTACCTCACAAGGTAGAATCCTCTGAGTAACGCCACATGTTCCAAGGCCGGCGCTCGAAGGTTCGCGGAGAGATCTTCCTTTTCAGGTTTTCAAGGTCATAGTCGAGCTCAAGCGCTTCGTCGCATTTCTCACAACGGTAGACGAACCTGTCCACTGCGCTTTCTCTTTGACAGACTGGACATAGCAGACGCATATGACTCAGTTTCTCCAGTACCGAATCCATCTCCTTGTTGTCGGAATACAGACGCGAATATGTCACACTCGTCTTGGACCTACATGGCCTCGCTCGGTTTGGCAAATAACGCACTCAAGGCCTGTATCTTCCAATATCTCCTTTACGTGCACCATCTCGTTGTAGGTTGGCTTCTTGATATCTTGTCGCCTGAACTCGGGCCTGTAGTCGAGGACGCAGACTTGAACCTTAGGTTCGTATGATGCAATCTTCTCTCCGATTCGCGATATTTCGTCTAGAGAGATGAGTTTGGAATTGTAAGGTATCCCGATTCCGATGAATAGCTGTTTCCAGTAGGTGTCTAAAAGATACTTTACCGCTTGCCACTCGTTTTGAAGAAGCTTCTCCGCAAGCTCTCTATCAGTGACCCCTGTGATTCGAAGGAACGTGTCTACTTTGAAGCCTTTGATATCGGGACCTATATCCGTCATTCCAGCCTCAACCAGATCGTCTATGTACTCAGGGCTCAATACGACTGCGTTGGTATCGACATGAAGTCTGGCGTTTCTGTCCGGGTTCAGCTCTCTTAGCTCACTCAGATATTGGAGGAGCCATCTTCGGTTGAGTGTACACTCACCGCCGCTGATGGCCATTCTGTCCACGCCGTACCGCGCTCTTGCATTGGTCATGATCTCCGCTGCCTTCAGAGGAGCCAGCGGAGGGACTACTGATGAATATGTGACCTCCCAGTTCTGACATGTCGGACAGCGCAAGATGCATCCATGTGCAAAGCACGCAGCTTCAATATACGAAGACGACCAACCCGAAGACTTCAACCAGTATGGCGTGCCAACTCCTCCCACTGAATGACCTTGGAAGCCTGACACACGCCTCAAAGGAGCCTGCCTATTGACAATATCACCTCTCGTATCAATGATATCTCCTGCCTGCACAGCTGTCATACAGCTTGGCTTCAACTCGCCGTTGACCAAGACGGCGCATGACCAACATCCCCCAGTCCGACAGGGCGCATAGATCGCTTCGCCGTCAGCAACTAGCGAAACCTTGTATCCTAAGAGCTCCAAGGCCCTCAGAATTGTGGTTCCTTCTGGAACCTGAAAGGACTCTCCATCAATCCTAACGGTCGTGAGAAGCCGTTTCCCATGTTCCTCCTGAAGAATCTTCGCAGTATGGGGGCATGCATCGACGCATGCGCCGCAGCTTATGCATCCTTCCTCTCCGCGACAGGATATCATATGTCTACAGAATCCACAGTCACGGCAAAGGGCCTCAACTCTGCGTGCTCTGCGAAAACCTGCTTGTTCAACTACTTCCATGGTTCCTCCTCGTGTGGTTCCAGAAAGCCTGGGAGACGGTGTGAGTTACAGTTGGCATCAATGGTTCTATTTGGTTCGAAGCCCTCTTAGTCCTTGGGGTATCCGACTGGTATTATGTATAAGGGAACTTGATCCTTCGGTAGTCTGAGGACGCGGTGAACTTGTTCATCGTCAAATGCTCCTACCACTACGGCGCCTAGCCCCATAGCTGTGGCTATCAAGTACACGTTCTGGCCCACATGACCCACCTCCATGTCCACATATCTGACCCCTCTTGAGCCGTAGACCCGCGTCGTTCGCTCGTAGACGGCGGCGACGACAATGTTCACAGGTGCCCTAGCGACCCATTGTTGATTGAGGGCAGCGGCTGAAAGTTCAGCCCTAAAATCTCCGGAAGCAACTAGTATGATCGTGTGATCTTTGGGGTTATACCTGTAAATGCCAGCTCTCAAATCTTTGACGCAATGCTCTCCAACTATGGCGTAGATCTCCAACGGATACGTGGCTCCGGCTGAGGGAGCCGCCCTCAAGCCTCCCCTCGGCTCAGTTATCCCCTGCGAAGCCCACAACAATTGAGACAGCTGAAAGCCATCCAGTGGCTTGTCAAGGTACTCCCTCCTAGACCGCCTCCTGAAGATCGCTTCTTCAACCGACATGGTTCCAACTATGACTGGGCTTGGCAGCTTGAGGACGCCAGGCTGTATCTCAATGATTTGAGAGGGAGATTCAGGGCGGTGCGTTGAAGGTAGCGGAGTCCTTCCGGCGCCGCCTCTGTAGTAGACGAATGCGTATAGGGCTAGCGCCCAAGAGCTAACGATGAGAACAACAACGAGCAACATCTTTCCTCGAGTAAATACATACATGACCCTCGCCACCTACGCCTATAGAAAACTTTCCACGAACCGGTTATTCTCCATTATGGTTATCAGTCCTATCAGATCTGTATAGGATTCACTCCGCCATTTCAGGGGTCGATATGCTAAGAGGCGTCAAACACCTGCTTTGGGATGTTGACGGAACGCTGTACAAGTCAAAGCCAGATCTCCTCGAGGCGATTCAGCATGAGATCTACAGGCGCGTTGCAGCCGGCCTGTCGATTCCCTACGAAGAAGCGAAGAAAAGATTCTTGGCTCTATATGCTCAGCTCGGAGGAGCAACCGCAACAGCCGTCGAGCTGAGTTTGGATCGAAGATTGATTCAAGAAGCAGTTGACTCGGTCGACAAGACGAAGTACTTGAAGCCTGATCCAAGGCTCAGAGATATGTTTGAAGTAACACTCCGATCGTTCACGCATGTGATAGTCACCAACACCTCTAGGAAAGGTACGATCCGGACGCTTGAGATCTTAGGCCTCTCACCGGAGATCTTTCATGGAATGATAACGGCGGATGATGTTCTCCGGTCGAAACCTGACATTGAACCCTACATGAAAGCCCTAGAGATAACTGGAAACGCGGCCAACCAGCATGTCTCGATCGGGGACAGAGAGAAGGTGGACATACTGCCCGCCAAGAAGCTAGGAATGAGAACCATATTTGTGTGGGGGGCTTCAGAGGTGGCGGATGCCTCCGTGCCGACCGTCTATGACATACCTAGCGTGCTTCTATAGTGTTTCTCCGGATCGGATTGGCAGAAAGTTCTCGGCAGATCTGCTCAAACGCACCCACCACCCTAGGTCCCAGCTCACTCCGGGGGCCAGCTGTGTGCACAATTCTCTTGGTGAAGGGCAATCTCTCATAGAGCTTGATCATCTCGGGATAGATCTTCGAAAGATACTCCTTTGACCTCCGAATCTTCTCTTCGAAATCAGCCATCCCTCTGTACCGCCTTTCATAGAGGCGCCTCCTCCTCATCCATGAAATCTCTGGAGGAACGTTCGTGAACAGAAGACCTACGCGGAAACTGTTCAGCGCTTGTACGTACTTCTCATACATTTGCCGAGCAAACAGTGGATCCTTCAATGATTCATGTGCCACACTGAAGATGTTCGTTTCATCAAGGTAGATCATTTTACTGTTTCCTTGGAGAGAGATCCTACTCATCCTCTCCAAGTCTAGGTTCAGTATTCTCTTCTCGAATCGGGAACCCACTAGGGCTCCTCCTGAGACTATGCCCCTCCTTCTGTCCTCATCGAAGAGGATCTGGGCTGCTTCCCTCAAAGTGACAATGTTACCGTAGCTGTACGCCAAGTGTCTTTGAGCCGTTGATTTGCCTGAGCCCTGTGGCCCCGCCACAATGACGAAGCAGATCCTCACGGATCCTATGTTGCTGGCACTCGGGGAAGCTGCGAGCAAATCCTCTCTAGACATTGAAGGCGCCGCCAAGCATCCTACCACCGAGCTTAGCCGAGACAAGCATCGATAACGCTGTGACGGCCATCAAGACGACGCCTATGGCTGCTGCAGCCCCAAAGAGGCCGCTTGATTGAAAGAAGATGAAGGTTCCTATGGTCATCGTCTCCCATCCGGGCAGGACGAGAAACATGGTTGATGAAACTTCCTGAATGCCTTGTATGAATGAGAAGACAGTTCCGGCGAATACTCCTCTCACAATCAGCGGAACAGTTATCCTCACGAAAGTTTGAAGCTTGCTTGCTCCTAAGATATCTGATGCCTCCTCGAACGCGATATCCATCTGTTGCAGCGAAGCGTACGAAGACCTCACCACGTATGGCACTCGCCTTATCGCTATGACGAGGGGCATTATGACCCAAAGGTGTGTCAAAGTGTCTCCGATCACGGGAAGTTCGAATCTGTGAAATCCTCTGAGGTAGCCCACGCCCACAACTATTCCTGGCACAGCCAGTATCATTGTGATCAATCCGTCGAGGAGATTCTCGCCGGGAGGCCTAACCCTCGCCAACAAGTAGGCGACCGCGAGGCCCAGCAGAAGATCTAGGGCGACGGCAACACCAGCAAACTTGAACGTATTCGTTATGAAAAGAGGAGTTTCAGACATGATGAAGGTGAAGTTGTCGAAGGTGTACTCCGTTGGAAAAGGCGTCAACCTCCACGTTTTCGCGAACGCGGAGAAGACGAGCCATACCGGGCCGAGAAGGGAGACCCCCACAAGGACAAGGCAGAAGACCATTGCGGCGATTCTCTTTTTGGCGTCTATGTCAACTATTCTTCCTTCCATGGTCACGCCTTTGGTGAGTGAGACGTACTGCTTCAGGCTTACGTATTTTCGCATGGCCACGAGCACCACGATTGAGAAAAGAGCTATGATTACGCAAGCCACAAGACCTTTCTGAAACCTCGGGACATCGATGAGCTGGATCAGGTCTGCATATGCTTGAGCCGCCAGAAAGTCGTTTAGGCCAACTATCGTTGGCGTGACCCAATCTGCAAAGGTCCATATGAACACTAGGAAGGCTCCGGCGGCGAATCCTGGGGTCGCCAATGGGAAACTGATCGTGAAGAACCTTCTGATCCCTGACGCTCCCTCGATCTCCGCTGACTCCTCAAGAGCAGGGTCGATTTGAGTTATGGCTGCCGAGCAGTTCAGACATATCAAGGGATACAGGTGAAGGGTTTCTAGGAAGACGAGTCCATGCAAACCATACAGGAAATTGACAGGCTCCTTTGTTACATGTAGCCAATCCATTAGGATCAGGTTGAGAGTGCCATATCTTCCGAAGAGGAAGATGAAAGCCATTGCACCCACGAATGGCGGGACGATCATTGGAACAAGTGAGATCGTAGTCAGCAGGGTCTTTCCCGGTAATCTGTATCGAGAGAGGAAATATGCGAGCGGAACACCTACCAATGAGCTGGTCGCTACGCATAGGATAGAAAGGATGACGCTATTCCAAAAACACTTCATGTAGTAGGCATCTGCGAAGAAGCTCAAGAGGTAGGAAAGGTCGAATCGGCCTTGGACTACGACGCTGTCGACGAAGACAATCAGCACTGGGTACACTAGGAATATGCATATGACCGCAAGAACAAAGCCGTAAAGCGCAAGACTGCGAAAGTCAATTCTTCCAAGGCTTCTCAAGCAGTGTCATACCCTCGATAGAAGTAGGCAATCGCCGGGCTCAAGCCAAACGAACACCTCATCGCCATTCTTCCATGTTCTATGACTCAGCAATTCGGGCTTTACCTTTTTGGTCGGATACAAGAAAAGAGGGGGAACTAGATGTCAGATCATTTCTGTTTCTTTTGTTTCCTGATGGCTATGATAGAAGCCAATATGATCACAGCTAGGGCGGCGACTATTAGGACTTGGTACTCGACAAGTTCGTACCACTCCATTTTCCTTGCCAAGCCGATAGAGGCACCTGCCTGTTCCTTTGCTTTCGCTGCGGCAGAAGAAGCATCTATATACTTTCCTGTGTCAAAGTTCTCTAGGGCTTCGCTCGCAAGAGATTTTGCCTTGCCGATTGTATCCTTAGCCTTTGAGATGTCATAGCCCTGCTTCTCAAGATCCGTAATCTTCTTCTCCGCTTCAGCAATGCTTTTCTGCGCATCTTGTATACTTGACCATGCTTTCAAAAGTTCATCCATCTTCTTTGTGATCGTGTCTTCAAACATTGTGTTCACTTCCGAGAATCTCTTGTCGTACAGGTCGAAGTTTATTGCGAAATTCGTTATGGCAAGGCCGTAGACGTTTTCGGCTTTCATGAACTCTTTCATAATCACTGCGTCAGGAATCGTCGGGTAGTCTGAGAACTTTACATCCTTTCTTGATGGGACGAGGCCTCCGGAGAGAAGTATCTGTCCTTGAGCTTCCATACTCAAAATGAAGTTCATGAATTCTTGGGCTATCTTCGGTCGAGGAGTCCCCTTCAAGATTGCGATTGGGCTTGGGACGATGAACGCAGTGTCAGGGTAGACGAAGCCAACATTGAACCCAGCCTTCTTAGAGAGAATGGCTGAGGTCTCAGCAATCGCTATGCCAATAGCATATTCTCCTTTCTCAACCAGACTGGAAACTTCCAAACTTCTAGCCGCCCACTTTCCGACGTTGACTGCGAGCCTACGCCAATACGCCCATCCGAGCTTATCGCCTCTCGATTGAAGCAATACTTCAACGTCCATGTGGAGCCCGCCAGATCTAGCGGGAGTGGTCATTATGATCTGATCCTTGTACTTGGAGTCGAGAAGATCGTTCCAAGTCTTTGGCTCTGGAAGCTTCAGCTTCGCCAAGAGATCTTTGTTGGTCATTATTCCTGGGCAATAGAAGCTTACAGCCATCCAGTAGCCATTGGGATCTTTAAGCGCGAAACCTTGAAAGTCAGACGGGAGTTGATCCCAGTATGCGCTCTTATACGCCTCCAAGAGCCCTTTCCCAACAAGCCTAGGATAGTACGAGTATTCTCCGCCCCAGAAGACATCAGCATCAGGTTTGCTGGACCAAGCTTCGACCTTGGCCAGCAATTCCGGTGAACTTCCAGAAATGATCTCCACCGTCACTTCTACGTTGTGTTTGGCCTTGATATATGCCGCGAACGCGTCCTGCATAGGCTTGATCGAGGCTCTCGATATAGGGCTGATAAGTACAAGCTTGCTCTCTACTTGTGCTTCCGCCATCGGCATGAATGGCACAAACAACGAGGTGAGTAGAATAGTTGCCAACAACATGCTCACTTTCTTCAAAGCTTTTTCCTCCGAAAGTTTTCGGATCCCTTCTCTCGAAGGTTCCTTTGCTTTCCCCTTGTCTCGGGGCGATCAGGCCGACAGTGGCCCTCACGTCAGTATCGTCAAGCGAACTGACTTCTCTATTGGTCACTCACATCGCTATCGAATGACCATAGGCGACGTGTCATCGCCTTTTCTCTCTTAACAGTTGACAGCGCTTTTGAAACTTTGCTTACAAGTTTGTGATGTGAGCTTTGCCTTAGCATTGAAGGCCATTCTTGAAAGTTCGCAAGCGTTAAATAGAAATCGTGGAGTGCTGACGCCAACAGTGCGAGGGTACTCAACTTCAAGGAGGCACGGAAGAGTTGGGTCAACAAGCCGTCAGATTGGAACTAGGAGTTCTACTGTGCGTTGGTATCGCAGCGGCGTCATTCGCAATGTGGCAGCTCTACAAGCCAGTCAGCGCTCTGATGTGGTCTTTCATAATCAGCATACTGTTTGCCAATGTTGCGAATCTTCCGCAAGATTTTCGCGCAGGAGTCGACTTCTGTTCTAGTGCCCTTCTGAGAGCCAGCATAGCGGCCCTCGGTCTGACGGTGACTGCATATGTCTGGCTAAGGGTTGGGATAGGAGCGGTCAACGCGCTACTCGTTGTGGCATTCGGATATCTTCTCGGTATTTGGATCGGAAGAAGGCTTGGTTTGAGTAGGTCCCTCTCAACGCTGATCGGTGTTGGAACCTGCATATGCGGCGCATCCGCAATCGCGGCCACAGCTCCAGCTATCGGTGCTCGTGAAGACGAAACGGGGCTTGCTCTTGCATGCATTACCCTATTTGGGCTTCTGGCTATGTTCTCATACCCGCTGCTCTACGCAGGTACATTGATCGCATTTTGGCTCGGTCGAAGCGATGTGGCGTATGGGATATGGGTTGGGACAGGGATCCATGAAACAGCTCAGGTAGTAGCAGCGGCGGCTAATGTCGGGAAGGTTGCCCTAGACGCCGCGTTACTTGTGAAATCTATTCGAATCTTCATGATAGGTCCTGTCGTAGTTGTCGCATCTTACTTACATCGAAAAACCGATGCCAGCTTCGTTGGAAAGGCAAGAATAGCTGTCCCAACCTTCGCAGTTCTCTTCGTCATCAACACCTTCATCTGTGCGACGCTGGATTGGGCCTCCGCCGTAGGACTACCATCGTCCGTCATCAAGGATTGGCCAGTGGTGAAGTCTATCCTTTCCCTTTACGTGGCTCCCTTCCTGCTCGCAACGTCCTTTGCCGGAGTCGGGATAAAAGTCAACTTGGCCACCGTAGGGAAGATGGGTGGGAAAGCCTTCATCGCTGGACTGGCCACGGCAACATTGACGGCCATGCTGGCCTTGCTACTTGCAGCGGTCGCACTGCCTCTCCTCTAGTTACTCTTATTTAGTGCAATCCGGCAGACGGACAGGTGTCAGGATCGGCTTAGATTGAACCATAAGC
>Ga0315310_10000430_pt1 | contig 26896 bp, 21 predicted proteins | sample TDP5_MG_FD_203630 | JGI IMG/M metagenome (GOLD analysis project Ga0315310, IMG submission 203630) | Freshwater sediment microbial communities from Lake Towuti, South Sulawesi, Indonesia - TDP5 | ecosystem: Environmental > Aquatic > Freshwater > Lake > Sediment | place: Indonesia: South Sulawesi...
TAATTATAGAAAGAAAAATGCAATAAGCTTATGATTTAACTTTAAATGGGAATTTTAATTGAAAGGTTCGGTCGTTATCCGTTGTACTGAATGATCCTGTTATGAGAATCCAGTGTTTGCCGGGTTCTTTTAAATGCAGTCGGGTTTCTGACTCAAAATCATCACCAGGAAGAATCTTTTTCATAGAAATCTCTTTATACTCATCCACTATATAGATACCCATACTGGTAGAGAATCTGATTCTGAAAGTAAGCATATATTCCTTCCGACTTCGATTCAAAACCCGGAATTTAATGGGAATTTCCTCTTCCGATAATTTGTATTCATCCTGTAAATCGAAAAATAAGACCATCTCGTCTTTTGGAATTTCTTTCATGGGTATATTTAGAAAAAGATTTATTCATAATTTTTTCCCTCAAAAATTTCCGATGAGACTTACGAAACAATATAAAATTTAAGATAAAGGTTCATAAAAATATTGGAAAATTTGATGGAAAAATCTCAGATTTTTATCAAAAGCCAGATTAGAGTTCAGCCGGTTTTTTTCTATTTTTCACTTGATTAATAAACTCCTCTATATTATCTATTGTCCATTCACTTTCCTGAAAATATTGACGAAGTTCTGGAGATGACCGTTTCTTCGAGATAATCATGAAAACATTTTTGTCATATCCTTTTTTTTCAAATTCCTTCGCGATCTCCCTATCTGATTTCCGTTTTTTCAGCAATTTTTTAAGGAACTTAACTTCCTTATCAGACCAATTGCTCAATTCTTTTTTCCTCCTTTCTTGTTTTGTATTTTTTCCACTTCTTTCCTGTTTATTACCCTTTTTCTTTTCATTTATTTTTTTAAAAAGGAGTTTAATTTTCTTTATCAGATCAATTACTCATATGATATAACCAGAATTGATATAATTTAAAATTAATTAACGGAAAATTAATTCATTTCTTATGCGATGTAAATATATAATTCGTAAAAGATTTTTTAGGATAATGTGCATGCAAAAGCGGTGTCGCAATGGTAAATGTATTGGGATTTGATATAGGTGGAGTAAATATTAAAGGGGCCTTTATATCCTATACAGCGCAAACCTTGGATTCGCTCAAAATTTGTTCAGAATTTTATCCCATGTGGTTACATCCATTGGAGGAATTGCCAAAGGTATTAAGTAGGATAATTGCAGAATTGGCAGAAAATCGCCCGATTGATGCAATTGGTATTACGATGACGGCAGAAGTTTCTGATGCCTATCAATCAAAAATAGAGGGCGTATCTCATATTTTAACCACTTTTTTAGAAATAGAGCCTCAGATTATGAAAAAAATTATCACTACAAATAATAATTTTATAACTATTGAAGAAGCTATGACTGATTATTTAGTGGTTGCATCAGCAAATTGGATCGCCACATCGTTATTTGTAGGTAAGCAATTTCCAAAATGTATCTTGGTGGATATAGGGAGCACCACGACCGATATTATCCCAATCACAAATGGTCTCCCTGATACAGTAGGGAAAACAGATATAGCCCGACTCTTAAATGGAGAACTTTTGTATACAGGGGCTCTTCGAGCAACCATTCCCTCTATTGTCCATAAAGTCCCATTTCATGGAAAAATGTGTCCAATTTCTTTTGAAAAGTTTGCCCTCATCGCAGATGTACATTTACTTCTGGATCATATTACTCCTGTTGAATATACCTGTGAAACGGCGGATGGACGAGAAAAAACCAAGTCAGACGCATTAGCGCGATTGGCTCGTATTATCTGTGCAGATACGAATATGCTTTCAGAGCATGAAATTTACATAATAGCCGCATACATTTACGAGCGCCAATTAGATCAAATTCGAGAAAGTATAACCCAAGTACTAATGACGCATAAAGGTTATGATTTAACGACCCCGGTGGTGATAACGGGGTTAGGGGGTGAATTTCTTGGGAGAAAAATAACAGAACAAATAGGATTCCAAAAAATAATTAGTTTAGAGGAGGAATTGGGGTATCAAGGCTCTATTGCGGCACCAGCGGTCGCAATAGCAATATTATTAGCGGAAGAATATGGAGGATTATAACCAATGGATGCAGTTTTAAAAATTGGTGGGAGTATTTTCCAGAAAAGCTCTGCCGAAAAGTTATGGAGAACTCTTGAAGAGCTTATAAGACAATTCTCTTTCATAATTGTGCCAGGAGGTGGAGATTTTGCAAATTTAGTTCGTAATTATTATAAACTTTATCAAATATCAGATGATAGCGCCCATTGGATGGCAATTCTCTGTGAAAACATTTTAGGTTTTTTGATTTTGGAGCATTTAAAATCAGCAATTCCTGTATTCGGAATTTCAGAGATTTCAGCTGCCATCAAAAGCTTCAAGATTCCAATTTTCCTGCCTTTTCAATATCTATTTGAACATGATCCTCTACCACATTCCTGGGAGGTCACTAGTGATTCCATTGCCGCCTATTTTGCAGAAACCCTCCAAGCGCAGAAACTCATCTTGGTCAAAGATGTGGATGGAATCTATACCCATGACCCCAAAAAATTCCCTGAGAAAGATGTAAAATTCCTTAAAACTATTAAATTAAGTTCAAATGTACTTTCAACTTTACCAACTTGCTGTATTGACACGTATCTCCCTCATCTTTTGAGACAATATCAACGGACTTGTTATGTCGTCAATGGATTTTATCCAGAACGTTTGGAAAAAATACTACGAAACGAAAAGGCAAAATATACGTTAGTAGAATTGTAGTGGTATTATTGTTAGAGAAAAATAGTATAGAAGTTACAATTGGGAGAATGAAATCATGGATGAAATAGCCAAATGGTTAGCATCAGTATCAATGATAGCAGTCGGTGCTTTCCTAATTATTCTTAGTTGTGCTTTGGGAGTCATATCTTATATAGTAGTCCTCTCTGGAGGGATAGCATTATGTGGTTTTGGGGCATTCCTTTATTACTTACGTTATATGAGCATAACCAGCCAAAGCCGTGTTAAAAAGGCAAAGGTAACAAGAGTTATCCGTGAAGTGCCGAAACCAGAACCAAAACCCAAAGAGGTCGAGGAAAAAGTAGAGAAACCGAAGAAACCCGAGACTCTCTGCGATACTTGCCAATTCTATAATGAAGATAACCCAAAACGGAAATGCAAATTCCTTTTAGAAAAAGATCGCCTAGCTATGATTAATGCAGGCATTCAATGCGTAGAATATAAGATTCAATTGTCGCTGCTCGACGAAGAATAAATCTTTTTGTATTACAGGTCTTTTTTATCTTATTATAATCTATTGACAATATCTGGATTTGCGTATCTTAAAAATTAAAGATTAATTAATGAATTGAATCAATATTACAAATGAATTATTCTTGTGATTCAAAAAATGGCTTCAGAATATAAATTATATCGGAGGATGATGTGCTGTAAAATAAAAAGGGAAAATATTAAGCAATTTATAAAAATTTTTGAAGAGGATGGATGGAAGCCAAATCCATTTGGAAAGAGGGGGGCAAAATTTGCGTATATTAAAAATTTTCCCGATAAAACAAGATATCACTGGCGTCTGCATGAAATTGAGGATTATTATTATTTTCTAATCCATCATGAACCAACATTTACCAGTAATATTCCGTTTCACATTTCAGGGTTGTTAAATCGTCTCAGATCCAAAAAAGAGAGTAAAATTAACAATGAAAAATTAGAATTTTCAAATTATGAAGAGGGGATTGAATTTTTCAGAGAATTTATGAAAGAAAAGGGCAAGAGATTAACGGAGATATGTGATTTTAGAATTGATGAGGATGAATTGAAAGTTTTCGCATTGAAATTTGGGTTTATAAGTTTGAAATTAACTGTTGAATTATTAATAGATGATTTAAAAGAGGCATTACTTGCTGAAGGTAATGAGGAATTTTATTCGATTATTAGCAAAATATTTCAAGTTATGGAATTTAGACCTGTACTAGTTGAAGGGGCCGATTTTTTAGTCTTTGAATCACCAATTATTAAAAATTTTATTATTTTCATCAAACGAATTAGATTAATTGAATTGAACTTGAAAGAGTTAGGCGAAATTATCAGAAATTATAATGGCTGTGCAACTCTATTAATCACACGAAAGCAAGATGTAATCACCTCAGAATTCAGTCAAAAATTGGCATATCTCAACATCAGTATTATCCATCCCTCGAACTTACTAAAAATTTTTAATATTTTTAAGAATTTCTTGATATCACACGAACAATTTCAACAGATTTTCAGCAAAGGGGGATTAATTGATTCCAATTATATTGATGAATGTCTCCAAACAATTAAATTTTCTACTTACCTGGAAAAGACAACAGAACTCTTCAACTATTTAAAAGAACAACCCGAATGGACCTATCAAGAATTCTTAGAATATGAATTTATCAAATCACATGGCTTTTCGAAAGAAGAATTGAAATCTATTTTAAATTTTTTAACCAACCCATTAGTGAACTTAGTCTTAAAGAAAAAGGAGGAACGACGTTTTAGACAGGGTCACATACTATATTTGGCTTTAAAAAATTTTGATGAAATTCAATTCAGATTAAAAAATATGAAGAAATTTTTAAGTGAAATTGTTTAAAAATATGACCAACTATTTTTGTATAACCAAAATTGGTTATAATATATGTATTCGAAGTTACAAAATGAAATCGTAGAATTGCGTAAACGATATTCCCAAATTGAGGTTGCCAAGATTCTTCAAGTATCTCAAGCGGATATTTCAAAAATTGAAAAGACTATAAAAAAGAAAATAGCAATGGCATTTTTGAAACAGAGGAATTAATAAAATGGTTAAATAATCCTTCCTTAAATTTACATGTATTAAAAGAAAAGATTTTAGAATTATCTGAATTAATAAATAAAAATAAGAAAATTGAGAATCCTATAAAATTTAAAGCAATTAAATTTCTTAAACAAATAAAAAGAATTTTGAATTTGTAATTCGATAGACCTCATTTTCGAATACCGGAGACTTTTGTGAGGATTTTTTGAAACATTTCACGCTTTTCTCGCCATCGATAATAAAGAAGGTAAAATAATCCACCGAGAAATGGCATGATAACCCTTTTAGCACCATTAAAAATTGTCTGTTTATAAGTTTCTACGTTAGATTCCCAGCATTTAACGAAAATTTCTTCGTGGGCAGGCGTGCAATTAGCAAGATTGGCAGATTTTTTATTTCGGAGGAAGCAATCTCCTAGTGGGGTGAAAAAAACGGGGATGAGAAACGAGTTATATTTCGGGTAGCAGATTTGATCTAATAATTTCGGGTAGCAGATTTGATCTAATAATTCCATTTTTTATTATTTCCGAATTAATTGGAGTAATATATAACCTTTTAGTAAAAATTTTGAGTAAATAAATTTTTTATAAAATGAAGCAATTGCGCTAATCCATTTATTGATCTGGAAGTAATTTTCGTGTTATTAAAGATTCAGGGATGACTCATCCGTATGGTAAAGAAATTATAAGTAAGCTGTTTTATAGAGGAAAATAAGGAAATTAGTTGAATAACAGTTATCAGATCTTTTTATTATATTTGAAGAATAGTAAAAATTTTTCCTTTGAACACAGAAAGAAAGAATTTACAGGTTTTAGTGTTTTTAAATCTCAAAATTAGGATAAAAATTCATTTTAAGAATATATTTAATTCTTCACTCTTAATTACTCACAAAGAGTTAGGTTTATATACTAGGATGGATTAAGTCAGAATAAGTCACAATAAGTGACTAATATGGAGTGTTTAAAAAAATATGAAGGGCACTAAAATGGAAGCAGAGAGTGAAATAGAATTACAAGATACCAGTTCTATCCTTATTGCAAAGGAAGAATATACCAAATTGAAGGAAAAAGCTAAGGAAGCAAACGATCTATATGAAAAATTTCTTCGATTGCAAGCTGAATTCGAGAATTATAAGAAATTTATGGAACGGCAGAAAATAAGTTACTTGAACTATGGGATGGAAGGTATTTTAAAAGAATTAATTAATATTTACGATGATTTAAAACGGGCAGTGATTGCCTATGACCCTAAATTAACGGAGGGACTAGCACTTATTCTAAATAATTTCAGTGCCCTTTTGAAACGCGAAGGTGTTGAAGTGATCGAAGCAGAGGGAAAGAAGTTCAACCCAGACCTGCATGAAAGTCTGATGGTTGAATATGATCCTTCTGTTGAAGACGAAATCATCACCGGAGTGTTAGAAGAAGGATATATGCTGAAGGGCAAGGTATTACGCCCTTCAAAAGTCAAGATTAATAAATTAAAAGGAGTTGAAGAAAATGGTAGATAAAAAAGGAAAAGCAAAAGAAACAAGTACGAAGAAAGGAAAAATAATTGGAATAGATTTAGGAACAAGTAATTCTGCTGCGGCAGTCTTTGTTGGTGGGAAGCCCACAATTATTCCTTCTAGCGAAGGTATAACCGTTGCGGGTGGAAAAGCATTTCCTTCATTTGTGGCTTTTACCAAAGATGGACAACGATTAGTTGGTGAGCCTGCCCGAAGACAGGCGGTTTCTAATCCGGAGCGAACCGTTACTGCGATCAAACGGAAAATGGGAACGAATTATAAAGTTACTATTGATGGCAAGGGGTATAGCCCACAGGAAATTTCTGCAATGATTTTACGCAAAATCAAGGAAGATGCCGAATCTTTTTTGGGAGAACCGGTGACTCAGGCCATTATCACGGTTCCTGCGTATTTTAACGATAATCAACGCACTGCCACAAAAGATGCGGGTCGGATTGCGGGATTAGAGGTCTTACGATTAATCAATGAACCTACTGCAGCCGCTTTTGCATATGGGCTTGATAAATCGGATAAGGCACTTAAAATAGTTGTACTTGACCTCGGGGCTGGCACATTTGATGTAACCATAATGGATATGGATAATGGCGTCTTTGAAGTCGTTGCCACAAGCGGTGATACCCAGCTCGGTGGTCTGGACATGGATAATTTACTGATTGATTATGTTACAAAGGAGTTTAAACGCCAACAAGGTGTTGATCTGAAAAAAGATCCAATGGCAATCCAGCGTGTGCGAGAAGCGGTAGAAAAAGCCAAAATAGAATTATCTTCGACTACCAGTGCTGAGTTAAATTTGCCCTATGTTACCGCAGATGCCTCAGGGCCCAAACACTTACAGATAACACTCACGCGAGCAAAACTTGAGCAAATTGTTGAGCCAGTCATCGATCGATTAGATGGTCCAATAACCCGAGCTCTAAGCGATGCCAATATCGAGCCAAGTGCCATCGATAAAATTATTCTGGTGGGTGGTCCGACACGTATGCCTGTGGTAATGGCACGTTTCGCAAAATATTTCGGTCGAGACCCGGAACATGGTGTCGATCCAATGGAGTGTGTGGCTCTCGGTGCGGCTATTCAAGGCGCTGTGTTGCAAGGCGAAGTAAAAGATATGATCCTCTTGGATGTTACGCCGCTTTCCTTAGGTGTTGAAACATTAGGTGGTGTCTTTACCAAATTGATTGAACGCAATACTACGATTCCAACGAAGAAAAGTGAAATTTTCAGCACTGCTGCGGATAATCAACCAGCAGTAGAGATACACGTTTTGCAAGGAGAACGCCCAATGGCGAAAGATAATATCACATTAGGAAAATTCCATTTGATGGGAATTCCTCCAGCACCTCGTGGCGTTCCACAGATAGAAGTAACCTTCGATATTGATGCAAATGGTATTATGAATGTTTCTGCGAAAGATTTAGGCACTGGACGACAACAAGCAATAACTATCACAGCTTCAACAAAGATGCCAGAAGATGAAATCAAGAAGAAAGTCAGGGAAGCCGAACAATATGCAGAAGAAGATCGGCAAGCTAAAGAGTTAATAGAAGCCAAGAATCAGGGTGAATCGCTCATCTATCAAACCGAAAAGCTAATGCAAGATAATGCAGATAAACTAGATGAGAATCTTAAGGGCAAAATCGAACAGAATATCGCAGCACTTAAAAGTGCTATTGAATCAAATACTGCGAATCGCATAAAGACTGGTATAAATGACCTCACCAATACGCTTCATGAATTGTCAGCAAGGATGTATCAGCAGCCAGGAGCACAAGGTTATCCTGGGGCGCAAGGTTATCCTGGGGCGCAAGGCTATCCTGGGGCGCAAGGCTATCCTGGGGCGCAAGGCTATCCTGGGGCGCAAGGCTATCGACAACCGCCTAGACGGAAAAAATCTAAAAAAACAGCAGAAGATGAATATGCTGAACAGGCAAGGGCAACACAGGTTGACGATGACAATGTAGTTGATGCAGATTACGATGTATCTTAAACCTAATTTCCTTTTTTTATAATTCTTTAGATTTTTTTTAGATTTTTAATGAAATAATGGGTGAGGATGAATGGCGACTAAGGATTATTATGAAACGCTGGGTGTAGATCAAAAGGCCTCAAAGGAGGATATAAAGCGAGCCTTTCGGCGAATGGCGCGAAAATATCATCCAGATGTGAATCCAAATGATAAAACGGCTGAAGCTAAGTTCAAAGAAGTCAATGAGGCCTATGGAGTGCTTAGCGATGATAAAAAGCGTGAGATGTACGATCGATTCGGGACTGTGAGCGGAGTTGGATTTAATCCCGGCCAAGGAGCCGGAGGACCTAGTAGCTATTATACTTATTCATCCTCAGGACCCATAAATATTGATTTCAATGAGGTTTTCGGCAGATCCGCCCGCGGTGGTGGGGTTGGATTTGATTTCTTCAATGATTTAGGCGATATTTTCGACGTTTTTTCTAATAGGAGGACAGGGCGACCCCGCCCGCACCAGCAACGTCCCGAAGCGGGAGAAGATTTACGCTACGATATGGAAGTAAGTTTCGAGGAAGCCTATTTCGGTGGAGAACGCACTGCTAAATTCAAACGCTTTGAAAATTGTCCTGCGTGTGGTGGGACGGGCGCAAAAGATGGGCGAATCAGCACGTGTTCTGTCTGTGGAGGCACAGGTGAAGCGCAACAAGTCCAAAATACACCGTTTGGGCAGGTAATGCAAGTCGGTGCGTGTCCCCAATGCAACGGAACCGGACATACCGCCACAACGCCGTGTCCAAAATGTCGAGGCATAGAAAAAATAGAACAGTTACGGCAATTAACCGTGAAAATTCCAGCAGGAGTTAAAACTGGGACAAAGCTTCGGATGGCGGGAGAAGGAATGCCCGGAATCCATGGAGGACCTCCAGGCGATCTTTATGTTGTTATTCGAGTTTCCCCTCATCAATTCTTCTTACGAGAAGGCGATGATATTATTTATAATACCTCAATTGGCTTTACACAAGCAGCCCTTGGAGGTAAGATTAAAGTCCCTACCATGGAAGGCGAAGTGTCGCTTACTATTCCTCCTGGCACAAAAAGTGGAACAAAATTACGTTTACGCGGTAAAGGATTCAAAAAAATCAATCGACCGACTCGAGGACATCAATTAGTAAAGGTGAATATTAATGTGCCAACTGGGCTTACGAATCAACAAAAGGATCTTCTGCGACAGTTGGCTCAGACGGGCATTTAATCATTGTTTTAGCAATTAAACTAAGTTTCATATTTACTGTTCATAAAGAACGAGTTTCACTAAATTTTTGATCTTTTCTTTTTTCTAAAAAGCTACTTATTGATTTTGTGCTCAATTCTTAAATTTTTATTTTGATTAGAAGATTTCTCATTTCAAAAAAGATTATTAATAAAATTCATATTGGAAAATGAGTAGAAAATTGAGTTCTAACTCAAAAAAGAGAAAAAAAATTATGTCATGAAGACGAAGCGAGGGGCGTAGGGGTTGATATCTGGAAGAATGACAGATAAGAGCCAAGCAAGCATTAATGCTGCAAACATAGCGCTAGTTAGGATGTTTCGGTTGATTTCACGGTAGAGACCTGCTTTAATAAAGCCAAATGCTATTTCGATAATGATGAAAACGGCAGGGATTATTAGAAGCATCGGAGGGAGCGTTCCGAAAGAGAATCCCATACCGCTGGGGACTTTGCCTCCCATATTTGAGGAAAACACATCAAAACCGCCCGCAGCAAGCGCCATTGTTACGCTAATACCCAGTCCTAATCCTTCAATAAAGCCGGTAAGTAGAGCCGCCTTGAGAATTTCCATCCATCGCGTAGGAATTAACCCTGTATTATCTGCTATTTTGTATAATTTATTTTGGATCATGCCCCTAAAGAAAATCTCGAAAATTAATAGCCCAATAAAGAGGTATAGGAACAGTTTGAGAAATCCTGCAAATCGCCAGATGAAGAGATTATGGATAACACCGGAGAAAGCTAAATTTAGGATGAGATAAAGAATGAAAAACAGTAGAAAACCATATAGCGCAGCTTTTAGGTAAGGTTTGATTTCTTTCGTGAACCCAAAATCGTTTAATTCTAAATTATATTTCCGTTTTTCGAACCACATTAAAATAATTACAGCTGGAATCATTAGAAGTCCTAGGATGAGAATAGGGAGGGCAAGTAAGTTTGAAGCCAAGAAATCCGTGGGAATGAGGGTATTAAGTTTCAAATCAGATATAATTGGCGTGACCAAGAAAGATAATCCTATAAAGACGACCCCATAAATCAGAAATATTCGCCATTTGGCTTTTTTTTCCATTTGCATCACATTTTTTGGTATAGCCATAGGAGATTTTAGCCAATCACCTAAATATGCTACAAGAGGTAGTATCAGGATGAGTCCTCCCAAGCTGGTCAGCATAATTGCCAACAAACGATAATCTTCAGTAACCTTGGTCGGATCAAAAGCGGTGGGATAAGTTAATTTCATGGACTGTTCAAACCAGTGAATGGTCTCATTGAATGTAGTTGGATTCTGCACTTCGAAGATGTGATCCAGTCCTGGAATCACCACAAGCCGGCGGGCAGTCGCATTTTCGAATGCACCATAGGTGTGTCCTGAAATTATCAGTGAATAGTTTGTTTTTATTATTCCATAATTCGCCCAGAAACTCTTATTGCTCATTCCCCAAATTAGCTCGTAAGCGCTATCCACACTGAAGGCTTCATCCTTGTCGCCAATGATGTTCATATAATTATAGGGGCGACTATAATTGGTGCGACCTTCAATAATAGCATTCTGCATCGCTCCCGAAGGACTATACCAGATGTTTGGATAAACCATCGGATTTGAGAGAAAATAAGAAAATCCATTTCCGAAGCCACGGCTAATATTCAAGAAGGGCCCGCCTATCCCGACTGTGGCATTTATCCAGTAATTTCCAATTTCTTGATCGATGAGAGAAGCAAGCGTGACCGAGAAAGAGCCCATCGAATGTCCAACTAGCCCGATGCGTTTCTGATCAATCCGCAATACCGCACTATTATCTCGCAAATATTTCACAGCAGATAAAGTAAGGTTTTCCCACGTCGGAGTGAATGCTCCCCCCGAGGCAGAATGTCCATTAGCAGTAATAGCGAGACAGACAAACCCGCGCTTAGTGAATTCATAGATTAAGCCTTGGAAATATACTTTGGAACTCAAAAACCCATGCACAAAAACTAAAGCGGGACGCTGAGAACCGTAAATATCATATTGGGGAGCAGGTTCATATAATGAGCAATCAAAGCTGATTTGCTGCCCATATACAGAAAATTGCGATGTGGTGGTGATGGAGAATTGGCGTTCAGTGCAAGGCGCTAAGGTTATATTGAAAATCAATGTCATTATTAGGCCAACCACTACCAGAACTAAGCCTGCGACTAGAAAGCCACGTTTGAGCCATCGAATCCATTTTTCAGACAATTTTAAATTTACCAATAATAGCCCTCAAAAATTGTATACCGCAAATATTGGAGAAAGAATATAAAATTTTAGCGAAATGTAAAAAAAGAAGATTTGATAACAAAATGAAGTTTAATTCAGAGAACTATCTAAATCTTTGAGATATTGTATCGTTGCCTGTAAGGTTTTATTTAGCTTTTCCGATTCAATAATCTTAGGCGTATCCGTCATTTCATGCCAAGTATCCGGGTAATTATGCGGTGTCAAACCCACCAAAGAAATAGCCTGCAGTCCTTTTTTCGAGAAACTTGCCGCATCTGTTCCTCCAAAATGGATCACTTTAATTGGAAGATCTGTCGCTTTTTGGAATTCTTTCGCTAACTCAAAAGAGTGTTTTGTGGTATAATAGGGTTCTGCCGAGATGACGCAGATCTCACCTTTTCCAACCATATCAAAATTGATGACTTTCGCAGTTCTCAATTCATCGTAATGCATTTGCACAAAACGTTTTGAACCACGCATGCACTCTTCGCAGCTGAACGAAATGAACCACAACTCGATATTATTTAATCGTTGAGTTGTGAACTCATGCGCCAATGCCAAAACTACTGCCACGCCTGAAAGATTATCATTGGCGCCAGGAATTACCAGTTTCGAGTGGAGTTTGAAAGCCAGATAACCCGTCATAATGATGCAGAGGAGCGGAAGGCAGAATAAAGATAAATTAGAAATCAGCGAGGAAGCTCCGAACCAATCGAGAATAAATTTGACATAAGTGGCAAGAGCACTTAAAATGATGGTTGATGCTGTAAAGTATGCCAAAAGCCCAAATTTCGATTTGAATTTCGCAAACAGCGGAAATTCATATGCGCTATCGTGATGGGCGCTACAAATCACAATTTGCCTTGGTTCTCCAGCGGGTTTTAACTTCCCTACTACGTTTGTGCCGATCCTTTGTGGAAAGAAAAAATCGACATATTCTTTCAGATACCTTTGTTCGAAGAGATAGGTGGTCAAAGCATAAATAAAGAGCACAGAACTAATGATGGGCAACCACCAAAAAATGATAGACCCGATAAGAATGGCACCCCAGGCTACCTGTGTAAAATCTAAAAATGCCGCCGGATGACAAATGAAATCATCGAGCAGTACCTCATCAACTTTCTCTTCCAAGATCGCTTTAACCTTCAGCCCAGCCTGCTTTTCCTGGGAATAGGTACCTAATCGAGGCCCTATTTCCTCGCAGACCTCCTCAATAAAATTAACCATCGAAAATTCTTCAACTTTTCTCGCCATTATTTATCGCCCATTATAAGCTCCAATTCAGGTTTTTAAAAATTCCTTTGTATATAGTTTCAATTCCAATCAATCTTATAGGTTAAAGGGGTTAAAAAATCGATAATTTTAATTAAGAAATGAATTAAAATTGACCCAACGATGTAATTGCTAAAAATATCTATAAATTATCTAAATTGATTTAGAATTGCTAATCTTCTCCCGTTTTATTTTATGAAGTTCCGCCATTTCTTTTTTAAGTGCCATTACACGGTTTTTCGGGTATGGATAGAAATAGAGACATAAGCAAAGAAGTCCTAGAGCGATTGCAGGGAAAACAAACAATAATATTCTAAGAGCAAGAGTAATTAACGTCCGATCCGTAAATATTGGATTATATTGGCTCCAGTCAGCTCCTTCAAATACTAATCCAATGGTTAAGATAGAAAATACACCTGCAAACCGCATAAAGAAAGATGTAATACCGAAAAAGGTCCCTTCGCGGCGCACACCCGTCTTTAACTCGTCATCGTCGATTACATCAGCAATAAGCAAATAAATAAAGTACATCATGCCCCCATACCCAAATCCCATAAATGCTACAACAACCAGAGCACTATAGTATTCGATCACGAATAGAAGCGGAATAGATGCAATGAAATAAGAACATAGGGCTATGAAAAATGCAAATTTACTTCCGCATTTAAGATCCAATTTTTTCCAGAAAATTACAGTGGCAATTGCAATTGCAAGTAAAAGTCCTAACATGATACCGATTTCGATAGTGCCTTCTACCTTCAATACTATTTCACATAGCAACGGGATTAAAGTCGATTGTAATAACTGGATATATTCAAATCCAAAAAACATAAGGGTATATAAAATGAATCCACGATTTTTGAGAGTATATTTTAAGCCTTGAAAGAAACCAAATTCGGGTTTATTATCGTTTTTAAATTCAGGTCGTTCCTTTACACCCCACTTTAGAGATATAAATAAAGTAATACCTATAATGCATGAGATAACAATTCCACTCAATTGATAACCTTCTATCGCTATCATATCATTTATAAAAATACTAGGAATTATGAACGCCAAGAACAATCCTATTATTGAGAAAATTTCTTTGAGAGTATTAACTTGTGCGCGTTCCTCTGCAGACGGATACAATTCTGGGAAAAGACAATCATATGGCAGCTCGAGCATTGTATAAAATGTGTCAAAAGCAAAAAGTGTAATAACCAAGTATATGAAAGTTGAGATAGTAGAGGAAGTAGTTGGGGTCCATAATAAGATAGATATAATTATTACGGGAATTGTTCCTACCATAATATACGGTTTTCGTCGTCCCCAGCGTGTTTTTGTGCGATCTGATAAGTATCCAATCAGCGGATCATTGAATCCATTCCATATTGTCCAAATGATATATGCCATCATAATATAAAAAACATCTAGACGTATTGCCATATAATAAAAGGAAAAAACCCATATTTGAACAATTCCACTTATTAGCCATGTTGGTAGGTACGATAGTGTGAATGCTCTCTTCTGCCAAATCCCGAATTTTTGCTCTTTTTCTTTTAGCATCTCCTTTTTTTCCCTCAAATTCTAACTAAATAAAAAAATTTTGAATTAAATGATGCTAAAAAACATCTTTTAAATTATTTTAGGGTTCTATGAGGATTTTAATGTTCTTTGTCTCAGGATCAATGCCTTGCTTAAAGCCTTCTTCCAAAATATCATCTAATGGAACGATTTTTGTAATAATAGGCTGAGGATCGATTAATTGACGCGCAACCAATTCTATTGCAAACTCTAGATCTTTCCGTAAAAATCCATAGACTCCTTGAATTCGAATTTGATTAAGGATTAAGTTGAGATAATTGATTTCAAATGGTTTATCCCAAAGACCTACCTGAATAATGCATCCACCTTTGCGTACAATATCGAGGGCTGTATTTATTACAAAAGGGACTCCTGTGCATTCAAGTACAAAATCCGAGCCGACAACGATATTTTTTGTAGCTCTTTTAATTTTTGCCACATTTATTTTGTCTAATGCTAGGTCAGGATTGAATTTTTTCGCTATTTCCAGCCGATACGAATTTTTTTCTACAACAATTAGGTTCCTAACTCCGGAAATTTTCAATAATTGTAATAAAAATTGACCCATTGTCCCTAAACCCAATATGATTGCGGTATTACCTGATTGAAAGTTTACTTCTCTTAAGGCCAGCAGTCCAGTAGCAATCTGATCAAAAACAGTGCCACTTCTATCGGGGATTGAATCAGGAAGAGTAATAAGATCCCGTTCTGGTACCAGTACATATTCTGCGAATCCACCATTTTTATCAATTCCGATTGCGGATTCAAATAAGCATAAATTTGTAAGTCCTTTCTTGCAAAAGTAGCACTTTCCACATTCTAAAGTAGAATCAATAGTAACCCTATCGCCCTCTTTCCATTTTTGTATTTCAGGACCGATTTCCGCTACAGTTCCTGTAATTTCATGACCCATCACTACATGAGCTGGATATAATCCAGTTTTATAAGCTTCGAGGTCTGAACCGCAAATTCCAGCATATTTTACTTTGACCAATACTTCTCCTTTTTGAGGAATAGGTTTTGGAATATCTACAATACTAATTTTTTCCTTGCCCTCATATAATGCAGCTTTCATTGATAATTCTCCTATATAAAAAATAATGAAATAATATTTTATTTTATATTGAAGCATAATTTATTTTTCAACTTCTAACTCTTTCGCAATTTCTTTTTTCTTTACTTCACGTATCCAAGTCTTTGGATTATAGGCACCAACACCTGCATAGTCCATTACCGTACATTCCTTTGGATCAATACGTACATCTAGAACAGCAGGGACTCCAGAATCAAATGCGCGCTGCAGAGCAGGGCAAATTTCTTTTGGATCCAATATTAATTCACCGTAGCAATCAAATGCTTCTGCATATTTATCATAGCGGGTCTTCTCATTCAAGGATGATCCCAAACCGAAGCATTTCTTCCCATGCACTAACTTTTGAGTCCTAGCGACCATACCCCATAGTCGATCATTAGATACCACAATGACAAATGGCAGATTATGCCTCCGGGCAGTATCTATTTCTTTCCCATTGAATAAAAATGAGCCGTCACCAGTTAATACAAGGACTTTTTTTTCTGGATAAACATATTTCATAGCAATAGCCATAGGTACACCACCACCAAGATGCTGAATTCCAAAACCACCCGAGAAAAATACAGATTTTGGATAGTGGGCTTCCAAATAAGTGAGCCCCCAAATTGTCGTATCACCACCATCTAAAATTATAATCCCATCTTTGGGCATAAAATCAGAGATTTCCTTAACAAGACGTTGGGGTTTTATTGGAAGCTTATCTGTCGATCCCTCTTTAGCAATACGTGCTCTAAATTGTTCCACTTCAATTTTTACCTTTTGGCCCCATGGGGTTTCGGGTCTTGGTGTATTATTCAATTCTTCTGTAAAGATCTGAATTAATTGGGTGAGGACCCCTTTCACATCCCCAAAAATTGGGATATCGATCCCTCGATTTCGCCCAATTTCTTCCGCTTTAATATCGACCTGTATAATTTTCGCTTCATTGGAAAACATTGGGGGATACCCAAAATTCATTAATTCTGTAATTCTTGAGCCGAGAATTAGTACAACATCAACTTCTTGAAGTAATTTTTGACCTGGACCTTCCATAATAGTGGCTAATCCAAAATAAAGTGGATCTTCCACTGGAAAAGAACCCAGCCCAAATCCCCATGTTCCAACGGGAATTTGTGCCAAATGAGCAAACTCTACAAGTTCTTTAGAAGCGCCCGCAAATCCTACTCCAGTACCTGCTAAAATAAGGGGAGAATTAGCATTTAACAAAAGATTTGCAGCCTCTTTTACAAGATCTGCATTTCCATATGGCCCATAGAAAGTTCGAAGTTTTTGGACGGGCTCGAAAGCCTGCTCCACAATCTCTAGATTATCATCACATTCCTGAACTAAAACATCGAAAGGCACAAGTAAAAGGGCAGGTCCCGGTTGACCTGTTGCCGCCATCCGAAATGCCGTATTGACATATTCAGGTAATCGGGCTGTTTCATAACAATATTCACACCATTTCGTAACAGGACGAAACGCAGGTGCAACATCGATTTCATTCGCAGACCATTTATTAAAATTCATCAATGGTGTCGATGTGCATATGGCAACTATTGGGATACTCGCATCCTTTGCAATTGGAATAGATGGAAACAAATCCGTTATTCCGGGTCCTGATTGAACCGAACATACTCCTACTTTACCAGTCGCTATATAATAGCCCATGGCGGCATGGCCAGTGGCTTGTTCATGCCGAAAATCGATCAAATCAATTCCTGAATCGCCACAATAATTATAAATTAAATCATTATCACCACAAAGAGTAAAAATGACATTAACTCCTTGATTTTTTAGCGCCCTAACTATTAATTGCGCTCCATTAACAATTACCATTTTTTCACCTTCCGTTTTTATATTAATTTTTGCTTTCTTTTTTTCCCTTATTTTGTCTATTTCTTTTATGCATGATATTTATAAGCATTATTTTTAGGGTAAATTCTAGATTAAGAAATTTAAAAAATCAGCGAATTTTGATATGGATTATATACTTATAAGAATATAGAATAGAAAAATTAAAGAAAAAATGAGAACAGGAAAGATTCAATAGAACTTTACGAGGACTCCAAAGATTTTAAAATTAATTCAGTTAAATCATGTATTTCTAATTTTGAATTTGATGCTTGGATGCAATCTGATAAATTTCGATGGCAGAAGGGGCAGGTACTAATGAGGTATGTTGCATTTGTCTGTTCCGCTTCTCTTATGCGATTGACAGCTATTTCCGATGCTAGATCAGGAAAAGCCTTTTTTACGCCGCCACCTGCACCACAGCACATAGCATTCTGCCGAATACGGGTCATCTCCTGAAAATTGGAGATTTGTTGTAACAATTCCCGTGGCGGTTCATAAAAGCCACAATGTCTGCCCAAATGACAGGGATCATGGTAAGTGGTGCTAATATCCAATTTCTTTAAATTGATATTACTCGTCTTTAGAAGATTTATAATAAACTCGGCAGTGTGAATCACTTCAATTCCTGGTAATTTACCTTTATATTCTTTGGTAAAGGTTCGGTAACATCCAGCACAGCTAGTAATGATCTTTTTTATCCCAAGGTCTTGAAATAAGTGGATATTTTTCTCTCGGATGGAGTTAAAAACTACTAAATTTCCAGTCCGTTTGGCAACACTCCCGCAACACACTTCTTTCTCCCCAAGGATACCAAAATCAATGCCTAATTTATTCAATATCGTGACAGTTGCTCTGGCTATGACTTGGGTTGGAAGGCTTAAAGCTGAGGTGCAACCGACATAATATAAATATTCCACAGGTTCCGCTGAAGCATCTTTAATTTTAAAATCAAGGTCCCTAGTCCAATCCAATTTAGCGGATGGCTCTCGCCCATAAGGGTTATCCAATTTCTCAAGAACCTTGTTCATTTCATTGTGTTCTTCTAATCCAAAGCCTGCTTCGACTAAATCAGCGCGTAAGGCTTCGTATACTTTCACATTTTCCATCCATTTGTGCTGGACGAATTCGATGTTAGGGTTCTGCGCATTCTGGCAAAACTCTTCGCAGGAGCCACAGCCGGTGCACTGGAAGAAAATCTGGGCTAAATCGTCAGAAAGTGGCAGCCCATCCCAGAGCAGCCCTTTTAGAATAGTATTTTTTCCCCGTGAAAAATAAGGTTCGAATTTGGGGGTAAAATCAGTCTCATAGACCGGACAAACGCCGAATCGCCCCTTTTCAGGCCATATCGGATTACGGCACTGCCCACAGGCAACGCAAGAAAGCGCTGCGTCCTTCACTTTGTTAAGATTTTTCAATTCAGTCATTAGTTATCACTTAGTACTGGTTTGCCAAATAGAATTTATCTGGGCTCATGATTTTATTGGGGTCCAACGCTTTTTTGACATTAATCATAAAATTGTAATAGGCTGGAGTTAAAGCGCCGGAGTCCACGAGGCTGCGGCCAATAATTTCTCCCATCCAGTAATGCATGGCGCCCAACTCTTTAATTTGGGCAATAAGGAGGGATTTCCAGAGATTATAAATCTTCTCATAGTCTAAAATTTTAGGTTTTAGCGAGAGGCCGCCAGTGACATCAATGTAATTGGGATAAACTCCAAATACAATAAAATCAGCGCCGCCACCGCCAACTTCGGAGAGCACCTTCGTATTCTCGGTCACCCAGCGCTGGAACAAATCAACATATTTTGGGAGCAGATCGGTCGGTGTTTTCAAGCACGTTCCCAGGGATCCTGAGCCGGGTCCAATCATTCCGAAATAGATATGTGCCCATTGCCAGCGTCCGTCCTCTTCATAGAACCATTTAGCGATGTTGCCATCCTCTACTTCCGGTCCTAATTTCCTTAGGGCTGCATCTTCGGCAATTTTATCCAGTTTTTCAATATTTTCTTCAAGTTCTCGGCTGGAATCTGCAACTGTCACGTAGAATAGCACTGCGCCCTTGATATCGGCTTTGGTCCAGCTTTTCTTGACTTGGAACATCTTCAGGAGGCGAGCATAAGTTTCAGTGTAGAAATAGAAATCGTGGATCTTGATCTTCCCGTTCTGCCACCTCATCATTACATCAGTAGCTCGATCAATAGAGGCACTCGCAGCGGTAGTTTCTATGTCAAAGGTATTGAAAGCGGCAAATTCGGGGAGGGGATACAGTTTCAGAGATGCCTGGGTTTTAATGCCGTGAATACCAACATCACCCAAGAACAAACCCGTGTAATCAGGACCCAACCCTAAGCGCGAAAAGGCCCTATTCATGAAGGAGTTCGCTTTCGCGCCTGTATTGATGACCTCACCCGTGGGTAAAACGACTTCAAGCCCGACGCACTGTTCGGTTACCGCCCCGTACATGGCAGCCCCGCCACCACCAACGCTGTGGTTGGATAATCCGCCACCAACGGTTGCGCCGAATCCGCTTGCGGGACCAGTGCTCCCGGTATAGTAACCGCTTTCTATTTTTTGGAGGTATTCACATAGTTCCGACCAAGAAATACCACATTCTACAGTGATAATTCTGGCTTTAAGGTCGACATCCAGCACCTGATTCATCCTCGTCATGTCAATGACGATCCCGCCATCACCAATGGGTTTTGCGCCTCCAGTTAAGTCCGCACCACCGCCTCGGGGAATTATTTTTGTTCCAGTTTCATTGGCTACTCTAACTATTTCCGAAATCTCCTCGGTGGATTTTGGGCGAACCACAATATCTGGCATTCCTTTCAAAATAGGATCTGCATTGCGAGAATACGCGTAACGCACGGGTTCTGAATTTGAAACGTATTTCGATCCAACTATATTTTGGATTTTATCAAACGCTTCCATAACTTTGAATTACGGAATTTCAAATTATTAAATTTTCGACAATCAAAGTTTTCAAGAGAAGCAAGGTAAAAAAAAAGAGGGAACAAAAAAAGAAACGATGTTCATTATAAATTTGCTATTACTTTTCCGTTAGGGAGAATTTGGTCGCATTCTACATAGAAGCCGCCGATACTAGTATCCGAGATATTTATTACATCGGCACAATTATCGAATTCAGAATATTCGCTGATAATGGAGTTTACAACAAGTCCTCTTGATACCGTAACATTCTCCCATTTCATTTGAGTTGCAGTCAATTGCTTAAAGGCTGGTCTCGTATTATCCTCCACATCGGGAAACATCTTCAGATTCATCAGCGGAAAAGCCGAGATTAGGTAGCTTGGATCCGCCCCTGGAGCCTTATCGGTTACTTCAGCATCGATATCCAGTATCGTTTTTCCTTTCCGTACTAAAGTGCCCCTGATCTTGTTATCTTCAACCTGAGACAATTTTATATCACACATTTTTTTGGGATAACCCCAAATTTCTCGTCCAGCTGTCAACGCTTCATCATTAGTCACGTAGATATTCATGACATATAGGTAAGGGGCTTTGTTGTAGGTGCAATAGAGCATAATTAAATTCTCATTGTAAGGACCCACGGTCGAATCCGGATATTCGGCAATGAAGATCGCATCAAACGGAAACTCGACAGGTTTTAATTCAGGGGGTAAAATTTTGCTTTTAATATCCAGTCCGGCTTTGAAGAGACATACCATAGCACGCATATTAGGATAGAGATAAGGCGGAGGGGGATAATGCCCATCTTGGCGAGGCATTGAATAATCTATTTGAATTTCGTGACTCATCGCAATCCCTCTATTCTTCAAGGTCGAATGAGGTGAATAAACTCCGATCGGTTTTTTCGGTAATATCCGCTAGCATCATGGCAGCTTGGGAATAACGCATTGCCAAGCTCATATCGCCTTCGAGCTGGAGCTGACCCTGCATTAAAGCTTGGATTGGATTAAGTTCCTTGAAGGCCAGTTTCCGCCATAGCAGAAGAGGCGCTTTCAGGGTCAAACCAGGAGGTCTTGGTGGATCTTCTCCGGGCTCAAGGACTTTAATCCCTTTGCACTTGCCATCGAGTAAATCCAAAAATGCTGCAATGTCAAAGCCAATCTCACCGCTTGCGGTCATCACGAATAGCATTGCGCCCTCAAAATCGACGCCCCATCCTTTCGCGGCTTCTTCATACTCAGGCGAATCATTCAGCGCCTGACAATATTCGGCAGCCCATGCTACAGCCATATCTTTTATATCTTCAAATTCAACCATTTGAAATTCCTTCTTTTTCTTGATTTAATTTTCATTTGCATTTAAATATGAAATATCTCTGAAAGGGATCTAATAAAAAATTATTGCTATTAGAAAAAAATGAAATTGCTACTAGGGTTTATAATGAGTTCAAAAGTTGAAGATCTCTTTTATAAGGTTCTGAGCCGGAGCGAATACGGTCACATCGCCATGCCAGTCCTTCAGCGCTGTGCTGAATTGTTGCTCAAAAGAGTTAATGAAGGTCATAAGAGTTTTGATGAGCCATTTAGTTCCGGGTCCCGCAAGGAAGAGGGCGGCTCGAACATAATCGCCGACATTTAACTCAATTTCAAAATCCTTATAGGCTAATTTTTTCATTTCGGTCTTCTCAGAACTGAGCTCGGAGCCGAAACTCTGAACTGCGGTTAAAAATCCGCTAATTAAATCGGGGTCCAACTCTTTTCCAGCAAAATTATGCTGGAAATAGGTAAGCCCCGAGACATGATCGATAATTAAGAGAAATATTAAAATGCGTTTCGAGTATTTTCGCTCCAACTCCGAGATAGTATTGAGCAATTGCTGATATTTAGTTTTAATGGGCTCAATGGTTTCGGTTTCATCGTGAAACGCAGCCGTGTATAATTCCAGGTTCGATCGGATAGATTCGCTTACCTTCTCGAGATTTGTATAAATATCGTATTCGAGATTCACGATACAGGAATCTGTGAGCGGGTCTTCGGGTTGCTCTATGGATTCCAGCGCGCAGAGTGATTGGGTCATATCTAGGGGGAGATTAGGCAAATCACGTTCCTTTCGCCGTAAGATCTCATTCAGTAACGCGATAACATCTGTGCTTGTCCATTGGGATTCACAGTAACCGAAAAGCTCGATCAATCGCTCAGAAAATTCGAAGGCGGCGAGTATCTGCTGTCCTATCTTTTCCTCCTTCATTCGAAGGTTCTTTGACATATCAAGAGCAATATTGACCAGGTTTTTAATGTAAGCGAGGAACCCCGTGACCTGCTTCAGGTCAGAAGCCCACACAACTAGTTTGACAGCATCGGAGAAGGTCTCGAGCTCCACGATAATTTTGGTATTTGTCACTTTAGCAATGCCCGAATAGGTCGCTTTCAAGGAGGTATCATCTAAGGTTACGATGGCAAGATCCAAGGCTGAGATCTGGCTTGAAACAATTTCGAAGGCGCTCTGATCCGATAACCCTGTAAAGGAGATGGAACTCATCCCGCTCTGTAACTCTGATTGCCATTGCAACAAGTCCTTGACCTCGGCTTTCACCGAGGTCACGAGGGGGCATTTCACCCAGATCTCCTTCGGCTGCACGGTAAGAGAGGCAGGATGCCCGAACGCATCCATATAGGAGACTGTCCCAAACACCTGCGATTTGCCGCAGGTCATCGGCGTCAATAGAAAGTCAATGCCCCGCGATTCGCCCGGTCCCAGTGTTTCAAGTGATTTCACCTCGGTCTCAAATTTGAATTGATCCGTTGGCGTAAGCATGACGCGAATTTTCGAGATGAGCGTCTTACTGTTATTTTGGACAGCAATTTTGAACCGAATATTTCCCCCAAGATAATCGTATTCACGTTTTACTTCAACTATTTCAGGGGGTTTCTCTTCAGCCGGTACTTTTGGGGCAGGAGGTGCTTCAGGTTTTTGGAATAGATTTTCAAGCTCAGAATCCTTCTTTTGATAATACTCTAGAATCGGTTTCAGTTGTTCAGCATTACTCTTATAAGTCGTTAATCCTTCATTTTCGCTAAAATTAATAAGATTGACACCAGAGAGGACATTTAGATAGGATTGCGCCATTTTCGCATCTAATTTAAAATGTTCCATGATATCGGACAGATATACCGATTCGCGCTCAAAAATGAACTCGTTTATTTCAAAGACCTTTTCATTCTTCAGGACCTTGAAAACCTCTTCATACGCCTCATTGAGAAGATATGGGAATAACATGATTTGATTTTTCTGCGATTTCCGTCGAATATAGCCGAATTTCTCTAGTATTTGCAGATGCCAAGTAGTTAGATACGCGCCCATATTCATCTGTTCACGAACTTCTCGAATATGAATTCCTGGCTTATTAAAAATCAAACTTAAAATTGCCTGCCGATTCTTATTTTCTAAAAGCTTCTCTTTTGTGAGTTTCGTGCCATCCACAATGTATTTCTTTGAAATTAACTGCCAAATTGCCCGTTCAATCTCTACCCCCGGGAATTTCAACTCCCGTTTCGCTATTTTAAATAAATCCTTAATTTTCACGGGTTGATTCATCTTAATTAGCCGATCCACGATCGCCAGAACTTTCCGTTCCACTCTATCTAAGTCCGTTACTGTCATATCTTTCCCTGAAGCATTATCAACCAATTTGCAAATGATGAACCAATCCAATCACGGTTTTTTATGATCTTTGTAACAGTTATCTTTATTCAAGATTTTAGAGCTAATAACCAATCATTCCTTTTTATCAATTTTGCAAAACTTCCCCCTCAAATTTTGGTCCTCATGCCTTTATAAAGGATTTTTTGTTAACAATAAAACCTCAATTAAAGAGTCCAATTTTCCCAGTCTGGATTCACCCTCATGGGGATCGCATTCGGGCATCATTTTATGAAAGAAGAAATCGCTGGTGAAAAAATGAGTTTTAAATATAAGGGAAATCAGAAATTCCTTTTAATTATTGTATTATTTTTCGCATTTATCTTTTTTATTGGCTATCAAGGCAATCTTGGTTCAATTGCGCCTCCTCCTAAGACTCAATTTGCTAATGTACCAAACAAATTATGTACATTAGAGAAATTTTACACATGGGCGGATAATGGGTCCGTCGTTTGCAATTTTGGACAAATTCAAAGTGGTCCTGTACTTATTTCGGATGGTGTAGGAGGGGCGATAATAGTTTGGATGGATGCAAGTGGTATTCCGGGGGGTGATCTTTATGCGCAGCGCATTGATGCTTCTGGAAATATGGTCTGGTCACCATCCACTGGAGTTCCCGTTTGTACAGTCATCAATGCACAAACTAGTCCTCTTATTTGCAGCGATGGGCAAGGTGGAGCAATCATTGTATGGAATGATTTTCGAACCGAGATTGATATTTATGCCCAACGATTAAATGCCACGGGACAAAGGCAGTGGGGGACAAATGGGATACCGATCTGTAACTATCCAACTGAACAATATCTTTCAGCAATTATAAGCGATGGGGCAGGGGGTGCGATAATAACATGGACCGATTATCGAAAAGGTACTTCTAACAAGGACATCTATGCGCAACGTGTAAATATTAGTGGAGTGCCCCAATGGCCATTATTAAATGGAACTCCTATCTGTTCAGAAGGAGGAAACCAGGCCAATTCCAAACTCTGCTCGGATATGGGAAATGGGGCTATTATATGTTGGGAAGATCAAAGATCTGGTAATTTGGATATTTATGCGCAAGGGATTCTTTCTTCTGGAACTCCTGCTTGGACTCCGAGTGGGACAAAAATTTGCACATTCTCCGGCGATCAAACGTCCCCAACTATTTGCAAGGATGGGTCGGGAGGTGCTGTTATTGTATGGTCCGGTGGTCCAGGAGGTGTTAAGGATATTTATGCACAAAGAATCAATTCTTCTGGCTCCATTCAATGGATCGGTAATGGGACTGTCATTTCTAATGCAATTAATGATCAAGATGCTCCCCAAATCACTCCAGATACCCTTGGAGGTTTTATTATAGCATGGCGTGACTATCGTAAGAGTAATTATGATATTTTCGCTCAACGAATCAATTCAAGTGGTAAGAGTTACTGGGCAATTAATGGAACTCCGATTTGCATGTTATCTTCTTCTCAAGGTTCAATCAGAATTTGTAGTGATGGACATGGGGGGGCTTTTATAACTTGGCAAAATATGGATTTTTATGATATTTATGCGCAGTTAGTCAATTATTTGGGACAATGCCAATATCAAACCAATGGCACTGTAGTCTGTAATGCTCCAAATTCCCAGAGTAACCCGAATATTATCAATGATGGGACAGATAATGCAATTATCGTCTGGCAAGATGATCGAGCTGGAAGTTCTGATTCTAATATTTATGCCCAAAAACTGAAGTATGTTGATAAAACTGGGCCCATAATGCCAATTATCTCCTCCACTACCCATCCTAATCAGAATAACTGGTACTTTGGCAATACGGTCACCGTGCAATGGACTACGCCTGCAGATGTCTCGGGGGTCTATAATTATCTCTATCGGTATGATCAAATTCCGACCACTATCCCGATTCTCGGTGACACGCAAACCAATGTAAATACTGCCAGTTTCACCATTCCGACAGATGGGACTTGGTATTTTCACGTGCGTGGGAATGATACACTTGGCAATCTCGGGGATACAGGGCATTTCAAGTTGAATATAGATAGGAGCCCACCCCAAGGGTCTAACCCTCGACCTGCAAATCTCGGTTTCACTAACTCTTCTAAGCCAAATATCGCTCTCAATCTCAATGATTCGCTGAGCGGTATCAATGTCTTGGCAATTCAAATGTTAGTGAACAGCACTTCAGTTCCGTGTACTTGGAATGGGGTAACAGTAAATTGGACGGCTACTAACCCCTATTCTAATGGCGCCACAGTAAATGTGCAGCTGAATGCGCAGGATAATGCGGGCAATGCCATGGCACCCTATACATGGTCCTTTAGGGTGGATTTGGCTCCGCCAACAGCTTTCAGTCCCCAACCCCTAGCTTTCACAAACAAGTCCAAGCCGAATATCGCACTTACCATCATCGATTCGCTGAGTGGCACCAAAGGCAGCTCGATCCAAATGCAGGTAAACGGCTCGCCAGTTATCCCCTCCTGGAATGGAGGAGTAGCAAATTGGACGGCTACTAGTGCCTATTTCAATGGCGACACCGTAAATGTGCGGGTGACTGCCCAAGATGATGCTGGCAATAGCATGGCGCCCTATATTTGGTCTTTTAGGGTAGATACGGTTCTGCCGACAGCTTCCAATCCTAGACCCAAAAATCTCGCCTTTACAAACAAGTCACAGCCGAATATCGCCCTCGATCTCAC
>Ga0315310_10000431_pt1 | contig 26778 bp, 22 predicted proteins | sample TDP5_MG_FD_203630 | JGI IMG/M metagenome (GOLD analysis project Ga0315310, IMG submission 203630) | Freshwater sediment microbial communities from Lake Towuti, South Sulawesi, Indonesia - TDP5 | ecosystem: Environmental > Aquatic > Freshwater > Lake > Sediment | place: Indonesia: South Sulawesi...
AGACGCATAAATTCGAAATCTTCTCGATCTATGGTCATCCCAAAGACATCGTACGAGGATGCCTCGATCATACTTATCTCATCTTGAGTGACCGGTATCTTCTCGATATGTCTTCCGATTGCCACACCTCTAAAGACTGATCTTGGAAAGACTCCCCCAATCATGCCTCACGGCTACAGAGAATTGATTTTGTGTCCACCGTGGGGAGGTTTGGAAAGCTACAATAGGGTGAGCACTCTCTGTCATAAGCGGAAGGGGGGCCTTGACAGGTGGCTGAGAGGAGCGAGCTCCAGACCAGACGAGACCTAATCAATCCGATGCTTGAGAAGGCTGGCTGGAACCTCAGAGACCGGCTAAAGGTCGTAGAAGAGGTCGACACTAAACAGTCCGACTTCAAGGCCAGAATCTACAGGACCATTGACGAGACTCTGAGAAACGATGCAGATAGTGCATACGTGGACTATCTTTTGCTGGATACGGCCGGAGCCCCGCTGGCAATAGTCGAGGCAAAACGAACATCACGAGATCCAGTTCTCGGACAGCAGCAGGCCGAACTATATGCTGACGATATCAAGAAACAGACAGAACGTGATGTTTTCATTTTCCTGACAAATGGCTACGAGATATGGTTCTGGAATAGGGGGATTGGGCCTCCAAGGATTGTTCGAGGATTCCATGGCCGAGATGCGCTTGAGCGCATAAGGTTCCAGAACGTTTCAAAGAAGAACTTCATCGATGTATCTATCAACCCGAAAATAGTCGACAGGCCTTATCAGATCGAAGCAGTGAAAAGGGTTCTGGAGGGCATAGACAGAGGCAAGCGCAAGTTCCTCATTGTCCAGGCAACTGGCACTGGAAAAACGAGGGTCGCCATGGCGATCATTGACGTATTGCTTAGGGCCAACAGAGCACAGAAGGTATTGTTCCTTGCAGATCGAAAGGAATTGAGAGATCAGGCCTTTGATGATAATATGAAGGTCTATTTCCCAAACGAAACGAAGATTAAGGTTCTATCAGGGAAAGTTGACAAGAACAAAAGACTGTTCGCCTCGACGATCCAAACCTTTCAGGACTGTTATCAAGACTTCTCACCCGGAGACTTTGATTTGGTCTTCTCAGACGAATCTCATAGATCCATCTACAACAAGTGGAAAGACGTATTCACGTACTTTGACGCTATTGAGATAGGCCTGACCGCAACGCCGGCCGAGCTGATAGATCGAAACACCTACCGATTCTTCGATTGTCAGAATCAGGATCCTACAGCACTCTACACTTACGAAGAGGCTCTCAAGGACAAATGTCTCGTCCCCTTTGACATCTATGAGGCGAGAACTCACTTTCAGATAGCGGGCATTAAGCCCGAAGACATTCCAAATGAAATCATGAGAGACCTCGTTGAAAAGGGAATGGATCCTGAGCAGATCAATTTCGAAGGAACCGACATTGAAAAGAAAGTGGCTGTGATAGGCACGAACGAAGCGATAGTGAAGGAGTTCATGGAGAACTGCCTTACGGACAAGACCGGTACAATGCCAGCCAAGACTATTTTCTTCGCAGTGTCAAAGAAACATGCTAGACGGCTGTGGGAAGCGTTCAACAAACTCTATCCAGAGTATAAGGGAGAACTGGCCAAGGTTGTTGTTTCAGGAGATCCCCGAGTTAAGAGCATTATCAACGACTTCAAGAAAGAAGACGTGCCCCGGATCGCAATCTCGGTTGATATGCTTGACACGGGGCTCAATGTGCATGAAGTCTGCAACCTGGCCTTTGTCAAGCCGGTTTTCTCAAAGATCAAGTTCTGGCAGATGATAGGACGGGGCACGAGGCCAGACTCAATATGCAGACATAAGGATTGGCTGCCCAACGGCAAGAAAGAGGAATTTCTGATCTTTGACTACTGGAAGGTCTTCGACTGGTTCGACATACACCCTAGTGGAAAGGAAAGAAGACCTGCTGAGGCGATTCCGGCCAAGATCTTCCTCCTAAGGCTTAGACAGCTTGAACACTTCACGAAACGCAAGAACAAGGAGAAGATCGCTCAAATCAGATCAAAGATCACCCAAGACATCGACGAACTGCCCAAGGACTCTGTTGCGGTGAAGGACTCTTGGAGGGATGTGGAGCAGGCTCTGCAGTCTGATTTCTGGACAAGAGTAGGCATAGACCCAATCCAGTTCCTGAGAACTAGAATCACGCCTCTGATGAGATACAAGTCCGGAGTGGATCCTGATCAAGCTTCCTTCGCTTTGAAGGCTGAGCAGCTCAGTGTCGCAGTCTTGGAAAGAAACAGGGCTGAACTTGAACGGTTGAAGAATGAGATAGGTGAGATCATGGACTATCTACCATTCACGATCAAAGATGTGAGGGACAAAGAGAAGCTGATCAAGATGGTTCAGAGGCCTGAGTTCTGGAGAGGCATCACCTACGAAGACGCACAGATGCTGCTACTGGAACTGACACCGTTGATGAAATACAGGAGAAGCGAACCACGTCCATCAATAATCCTCGACATCGATGATGTTATTCAGGAAAGGGAATACATAGACTACGGCCCCGTCACAGCACCCAAATCTATACTTGCTAGGACGTACGTGGACCGTGTTGAGAAGCGGATCAAAGATCTCGCCAAGAAACATCCAACAATACAGAAGATCCTAAGAGACGAGAGGATAACCGAAAGAGACCTTGAGGCGTTGGAGAAGACTCTCAACAGTCCGGAACTATATGTCACCGAGGAAGTCTTGCAGAAGCTCTACAGGCAGCCCTACGGCACTCTGGTTCAGTTCATCAAGAAGGTTCTCGGCCTCTACGAGTTCCCAGACCCAGTGAAGAGGATAGAAGAAGCCTTCAAGACCTTCATAGTCGAGAAGAACTACCTGAGCGGGGACCAAGTCAACTTCCTCAGAACCATTCAAACAGTTTTCACAAGGAAACATCACATAGAGTATAGTGACCTTTTTGATCCCCCGTTCACGAACTTTGGGCCAAACGCTCCGGTCCCTCTATTCCAAAAAGAGGATATTGACGAAGTGATTAACATGTGTCTGAATTTGGAACTGGAGGTCTTTCCGCGTGCTTGACCCAGAGATGAAGTCCAAGATCAGGAAGCTGTGGGATGCTTTTTGGGCTGGTGGCCTTAGCAATCCGCTCACCGCCATAGAGCAGATCTCCTATCTCATATTCATGAAAAGACTGGATGATCAAGATACACATCACAAGATGGCGGCTCAAGCCAGAGGACAAAGCTACCAGTCTATCTTTGAGGGCGAAGAGAAAGAAAAGTGCAGATGGTCGTATTGGAAGAACTTTAACGCAGAAGATATGTTCAAGCACGTCAGTGGCGTGGTTTTCCCATTCATCAAAGACCTCCACAATGGCGAAGATGTCCTCTACTCGGAATACATGAAAGACGCAACCTTCATGATCCCAAAACCATCTCTGCTCCAAGAAGCAGTTACTATAATCGATGAGATGAGCAGAGCTTCCCTCGAGAAGCCTGATGTTCAAGGAGACGTGTACGAGCACCTTCTCGGAGAGTTGAAGACTGCAGGCAAGAACGGCCAATTCAGAACACCAAGACACACAATCAGAATGATGGTCGAGCTAGTTGATCCGGAAATAGGGCAGAAGATCTGCGACCCCGCATGCGGCACCGGAGGATTCCTCATCGCAGCATACCAACACATCCTGAAGAAACACACAACACCAGACATGGTGAAGATAGACGAAGATGGCACTCCACACGACTTATTCGGAGACAGAATTGTCCAGAAAGAACACTGGAACCTCCTGCGGAAGGAAACGTTCTACGGGTTTGACTTCGAGATCACAATGATACGCATTGCACTCATGAACATGATCCTGCACGGGATAGCGCAGCCAAACATCACGCAGATGGACACACTCTCTAAGAGATTCGAACAGAGACCGATCTACGATGTTGTCTTCGCTAATCCTCCTTTCGCTGGATACATAGACAAGTCAGACATAAGCGACAATTTCAAAGTAGATACAACCAAGACGGAATTGCTGTTTGTTGAGTTGTTCTACAATATGCTGAGCGTTGGTGGCAAAGCTGCGGTGATCGTGCCAAATGGCGTCCTCTTCGGTTCATCAAACGCACACGTGAAGGCGAGACAATTGCTACTTGAGAACTGTGACCTTCAAGCCGTCATCTCGATGCCTTCAGGCGTTTTTCAACCATATTCAGGCGTTGGGACAGCGGTGCTTGTGTTCACTAAAGGAGGCAAGACTGAGAACGTTTGGTTCTGCGAGATGAAGGCGGATGGTTACAGCCTAGATCAGAAAAGGGACTTCATAGATGGTAAGGGCGACATACCAGACATAATCAAGAAGTTCAGAGCAGGAAGACTGGAATCTGACCACAGCATCCTTGTGCCATTTGAGACGATCAGGAAGAACGACTACAACCTGTCGATCTCACGATACAAGCAAGCTGAGCATGAAGAGGTTGAGTACGAAGAACCTGAAGTCTTGATTGAAAATATCTCCCGACTAGAGGAGGAGATTGCCAAGGAACTTCAGGAATTGAAAGCGATGATATGAATGAAAGACAGATGGGTGAGTGAACCGTTATCTGATATTGCAGATATAATTATGGGACAATCTCCTCCGTCATCAACCTATAATCAAGAAGGAAGTGGTCTGCCATTCTTTCAAGGCAAAGCGGAATTTGGGGAAATCTACCCAACCATTGCGAAGTATTGCTCCAAACCTCTGAGGATAGCAGAGAAGAATGACATCCTAATGACCGTGAGGGCTCCGGTTGGTCCTGTAAACCTCAGTCCTACCAAATGCTGCATCGGAAGAGGGCTTTCTGCAATCAGAGGAAAGACACACAAGATAGACCGAATGTATCTGTTCTACTTTCTGCGTTCCATTGAATCAAGGCTCTCCAAACTGGGGCAGGGGAGTACGTTCGGTGCCATTGGAAGACGAGACCTTGAGAGAATTGTCGTGCCTCGCCCAGTCGACATTGAAGTCCAACATAGAATAGCATTGGTCCTTCAGAAGACGCATGCGCTCAGGCAGAAGCGTGAACGAGCGAACCAGCTTACAGGCAAGATCATCCAGTCAGTTTTCCTAAAGATGTTCGGAGATCCCAACAACATTCAACTGGACTTTCAGAAGGAGCCTCTGGATGATCTAGTTGACAATCTCGACTCTAAAAGGGTTCCTTTGAATGAGGAACAGCGATCCAAGCGAAGAGGTAACGTGCCCTACTATGGTGCAAGTGGACTTGTGGACTGGGTTGATGAATCTCTTTTCGATGAGCCACTACTTCTAGTTGCAGAGGACGGGGAGAACCTGAGATCTCGAAAACTACCCATTGCGTATTCCATCTTCGGGAAGAGCTGGGTAAATAACCACGCTCACGTTCTGCGTTGTCTGAGAATCAATCAAAGATATCTAGAAGTCTGGTTCAACATCCTCGATATCTCAGCCCACTTGGGAGGAAGCACGAGACCGAAGCTAAACAAGACAACACTCATGTCAATGAAGGTGCCTGTTCCTCCTATAGATCTTCAACAGAAGTTCGCTGCGATTGTCGAAGGAATACACAGATTGAAGGAACGCCAAACCGAAAGCAATCAAGAAATCAATGAGCTCTTTGGCTCCCTGATAAGCAAGGCTTTCAGAGGAGAACTTCTGGCAACCGATGGTATCGAGAGACCAACTCTTGAGTCTAGAAAGAATGGACAGACACTGGACAAGTATGTAGCGTGACCTCTGAGCTGAGTTTGGAAGTATGCGATTTCTTGTTCGAACGCATTGGAACCAGTTGAATAGGGAAATATGGAAATCCATAGAGAAACTAGTATCCGCACCTGAGGACATCTATGTGGAACTGTATCGTTTTCTTGGTGAAGAGCTGGGGATTCCACAAAAAGCCAGCAAGATAGACGCCTCAGACAAGGATAAAGAGGAATATGGCAAGTACATGGCGGCCATCAACGACCCGAAACTGGCGAGGGAGAAGTTCCGAGAGTTCATTGTGCCACCAAGCGAATTAGCATGCCTGTCGGTTCTGGAGGGATACTACCGAGTCCTCTCGGTCTTTCCTTCTGGAGTCGCTGAGAAGTACCGAGAGAAGCTGCGTGATTACTTGGTGGAGCATAATCTCAGGTATGAGTTGACCTCGGATTGCAGGTTTGAGATCACGATTCGAGGGCTTATTGCAACTCAATGTGCTTATCTACAGAAATTGGTGGCAGGAAACAAAGACAGGGAAGAATGCCTCACTGATCTGGAGAAGAGTCTATCTCAGCTGAATAACGCTGGCGAAGAGAAGAACTTGATACGCATTGCAAGCAACCTGCTCGAAGGGCTTGCATCAGATAAGTATCCAGGCAACCCTACCCTAGGAAAGGCCATAGAGAAGTCTCAAGACCTGTTCCCTCATGCAGTGCTCAAAGAATGCGTGAAGAATCTCTACCATTTCTGTTGTGACTATCCAAACATCAGACATGCGGGAACTCCTGCGAGCAGACTCAGAAATCTCAGAAAAGATGATGCACTCTTGATGCTGGCATTGACAATGGGCTTTGGCCTCTTCATAATAGACAACAACTCTAGCGAAAGGATCCTTTCCGGAGACCTTGGGTAAGGATAGCAGCGGGAAACAGTTCTATCCACAATGATGTTTCTCGAGTATGGTCCAAGCGAGGCAGGCGTCTGCGCAGCAATCGTCTGAGAGAATATGGCGTGTGTTCACCCGAATAGTGGTCCCATTGAGAACTCGCCGTACATCTTCGAGGCGTCGTAGGCTATCAAAGCATAGACGAAAGCGTGCAAAGCGTGATCCTCTGTGCCCTCTGGATGGAGATAGCGGAAGTATTGTCTGCCGCTCTGCAGCTCAGCTTGCTCTCGCTCTAGGCAGATGAACTGGTCTATGATCCATTCGATGCGGGCAGGCTCGGCCCAAGGAAGCTGCAGCATGGGGAAACGGTTGCCCTTGGCGTCCACGAGTGTGATGAGTTGGATGGCTTTCTCGACATAGAAGCTGCGATCTGCCAAGACATGGAGATGCGAGATGCGTTCGCCAAATTCGCCCCCTTCCTTGCGCTCTAGGGGCTTGTCGGGCCGCTGCACATAGCTACAGCCCAGAACGGTGCCCGCATGCTTCTTCTGAAGCTCAGCCACTTGCACGGTTCCATAGCCTAAGTCTGCCACGCACTGCTTCACGTTGAATAGCGGAATCAGGTTTGAAACCACTTCTGCCTGCCGCATTAGATCCTTCTCCATGAAGCGGTGCACATATAGTAAGCGCCAGCGGTCCCATTCATCTTGAGCCATGATCCACACGACAGTGCGTCCGACTCCTCCTCCCCAGTCTACGCCCATGTAGCTTCTGAAAGGCGGATCAAGCCTGCTCATCATGCGCAACTGGAATGCTCGGCATCGGAGCAGGTCTTCGGTGAGCAACGGCTTAGCGGCCCCTGCGTAGAAGAGCCCTAGCACCTCGTTCTGGAATCTGCGTTCGGACCATCGCAGCCTTTTTGCTTCTATGCTGTTCGGATCAGTGGGAGGCAGCGTGCTGATCCAGACACCCATTTCCTGTGAGAAGTGGTAGCCCGAGTACATCTGGTTCTCAGGCTTGTGGGGAATCCATGACTGCGCCTCTTTATCCCATTCCTTCATGTCGCTGAGCTGCCAAAGCCTATCAAACTCGGAGCCCGATTCGCTTGCCGTACCCACCATAATGATCTTCCGGTGCTTGCTATGGCTCATAGCTGACTCGATGACGGGTATTGCTTCCGCCTGCACATCTTGCATTTCGTCTATGGCGATGAAGTCCGCGGGAATGTTTCTTATAGCATCAAAGTCGCCCCAGGCTGAATAGAGATAGAGCAGCGAGCCGTTGCTGAACGGGATGCGACTAATCGCTTCTTTGCCTTCCTCTGCTCGGGCCGCTTCCAAATTATGCCGCAGGGCTGGGCTTTCCTTGGTCGCCTTCCGCATCCGGTCCCTCGAAAAGCGGCTCACCTGATCAGCTCTTGGTGCCGTATAGAGCCCTATCGTGTCCCTATAGGTGGTCAAATTCTGAAGCAACCAGTTCACCATCCACTCCGTCAACTCCATCTGCCGCCCCTTCACGACAATAATGTGGCTGTGCGTATCCCGGTATAGTGGTAGAAGGTAGGGTCTATCTTTGAAACTGAATGTTTTCCCTTTCAGTATCCTGCATCGTTCAGCCCACTCTACAGGATCTGTCCATCTGGCTGTTTCGGTGAGGAGTGAGGATTCACGCTTCAGGACCGCTTGCAGGCCCTGCTGCATATCGGTCAAAGCGTTCGCTAACTCGCTTGATCTCCTCCTTAACTTTCTCCACCTCTCTCAGCGCTGACACATCTCGTATGCCTAGCAACTCATCGAAGCTGTTCCGAATGTCGTTGTAGACGGCTGCTGCCTTCAACTTGATCGGCGCATCGTCAAGCGTGATCTCCTGTCCATCCTTGCCTTTGATTTTGACAGGCTCCCGGTCTAGGATGGCTTCGACTTTGGTGAGGCATTTCTGTCGTTTCTCGAGGCTTTCCTTCACATAGTTCCTCGCCTCCTTGATAGCCTGCTCATCCTTGACCTGTTGCTGGACAGCATTCTTGATAGGCTCCATAACCGTCTTGCCTAGAGCCTTGAGGTCTCGATAGATCTGATGCATCGGTATGCCCGTAGCCTCATGGATCTGCTTCGGCGTCAGCCCATCTTCCAAGTAGAGTTTCCGCACTTGTTCTCTGCGTTGCTTTGTCTCTTGGGAAGGTGTAAATGGCATGCTGTTTCTAGCACCTTCTTACAGCTTCAGTTACAGCTTGTTCATCTTCTCCCGGCAGGTGTGAGTCGCATCCCAGTTATGCTGAGTGTCTGGTTTGGTGCCCGAAACCGCTCCCTCTGGGGGTGGACTCATCACAGGCCTTGGATCTCCTCTGTTGGGACACAAGCTCTCTTCTTGCATTATTCACCACCCACAGGGTTTCGGCTCAACACGGCATGCAGAAAATCTTGACCTTTCGAACCATAATGATTGGCAATGTAGCGAATGTTCTTTTCACGTGCCTCTGGGGTGAGGTTCTGCCACTGTTTCTTGAGATCTTGGAAATACTTGTGATCATCAGGCGTCAAAGGATCTGGTTCTGAGGTTGTCGGGCATTCATCATTTCTCTCTGAGGAGACTGACTGGACCCATTTGTAAATTACTTGATTGACCACTTCGTTGCGGTCTAATCTCAGCTCCTTGCACTTGCTGAGGAAGAGGGATAGCAGGTTGCTATATATGGAGAAGGTTCGGCCTACCTTTACTCCCCAATCTTGTCTCGGAAGATCAGGAAGAGAGGAGGATGACGTGGTACTTGATGGAACTGCTTGGGACGACCTCTCTTGTTTGTTGTTATTGTTGTAAGACGACACGTCAGCACGTATGTATTGACGTCCTACGTCATCATCCGGCAATCTGACTCAACTCCTTCTGAAGGAAATCACGTAAAGCCTTACGCAACAGAACCGAAATAGGCCTTGCACGTTTGACAGACAACTCCCGTAGACGCTGTAAGTCAGAGGCTTCCACTCTGAGCCTGAGCATTTCAGTGTAGATGCATGGCTTCTTGTTCACCATTCTCACTAGCCCTTACTGTCAATATGCCTAACAAGTGTTAACCAGATGGGCAATCTCGCCAGCAATTCAGCATGCGTGATCTCGTCTTTCTCCTGAAGCAAGATTTCTGCCAAGACGCAGTGATGGCCCAGCCTCTCCAAGGCGAATTGTTTGATTGGTCGAAAGTCTAATTTCTTAGCATTGGTCTCGGCTGAGGACCGCATATTGGAGTCCTTGTCTGATTGCAACGACGACACTGTCCTACAAGGGGCAAGGCTGATGTAATACTTAGGACACCAGAACCATGGAGTGCAAAGATGGTTCGCCCCACTGCTGAGTTAAAGGCACGCAAAGAGTTGAAGCGATATCTACGAACGGGCCGCACACTAAGAGTGGCAGTGGTTTTCCTGACTCTAGCGCAACGAGGCCCTACAATGAGGTTCGAGCAAATTTGGGACACTCCACTCGTAAGACAGTATGTGAGGAGTAAGTCTGTCCTGCATGACACATTGGGCTATATGTCCAAGAAGGGCATCGTGAAGATTGAAGAAGTCAGTCTGAAGATGGTGAAGATCACACTTCTGATAGAGTTGCCTCGTATTCTGTCCCGAGAGGTTGACAGAATACTAGTGCTAGCTGCGCAAGTCGAGGCTGAGGTGAATCGAATAACGCAAAAGATCGAGAGCGGGGGAATGTCTCAGGAAGACGCTAGCATCTTTGTAAGAGGTATGTTCATTGAATCTGAACTTGAGAGACTCAACGCAACGATCATGTTGCTGGGCGTCTATCGAGACCCAGTTCTGTGGCCGTTTCTGTGGGGACACATGGTGCTACTGCTAGTAGTCTTGCCGATGATCTATCAATTGCAGATTCTGAGAGCATGCTTCGAAACTCAACCCACAGCATCGCTCACTGCGATAGAGTCGTTAGGCAACAGCCTCTCGAACGTCTTGAAGTCAGAACAGTTCATAGAGTATCAAAGCATGTGCGCTAGATTGAAATCACAATGAAACTGCCGGAGCCGATTCCTCGAGAGACCCATTCTTCTGTTCTTTCACGTAGTTTTCCAGATTTGAACGAGTCACGTCCTATGTGGGAAGCTTCAAGATTGCTTTGCCGTTTGGGAGGGTGGCTACGAACTCCCAGCCTTGAGCCAAATGCTTCTCCACTTCGTCAACTGCTACGATCTTCTGTTTTGCTCCGTTGTTAGTCATGATGCCAAGCAGTTTCTCCCTTATTTTGACGTTGAAGTCTTCGTCGTTGGTTGTGGCCAGGTTCATTGAGTCAATCTCCTTTTGTGAGTAGCCTGCTACTAGCAGGAGCTCTTTCTTGAAGGCCAGCTTCAGGTCTTCGCCTCCCTTGAGTCCCTTGGGACTTGACAAGACGTTGAGTTGAGGTTCTACCTTGCGATACTCGTTTCTGAACCATTCCTCGTCGTATTGGGGGCTCTTGTCATAGCCTAGCTTGTCCACGTTGTGTCCGAGGAAGAGTTCGCTTGCTACGTGGTTGACTCCGCTCAATGTGCATAGGGATTTGAACAGGTCTCTAACCTCGTGGGCGTGGATGTGGTAGCGTCCGAGTCCGTTTTCCTTGATGAGCCCGGCCTTCTTCGCCGCCTTGGTTATTGCGTTGCCTATGAGAGCAGGTCTTATGGGGACCCAGGTGCGAGTGGTCTTGTTGAAGCTTAGGAACAAGGGCTTCTTGTCGATTTTAGGTCTGATTTGGAGCCACTGCTTGATGAGGGCTTTCGCATCGTCGCTAATGAATGTATAATATTTCTTTACACCTGTGCGGCTGGTCTTGGATCTGTAGAGATCGATCCTGGTAGGGCCGGGTTTGTCTAGATCATCTTTGACGTTGTGCCATGCGCTTTCATTGAATTGGATGAACTCCGACAACCCCATGGCTCCTTGGAACATGACCATTAGTGCCGCCCTGTACGGCTGACGCAGATTCATAGCGAGTTCTCGAATCTCCTCAAGCCTCAGCGGGGCCAGTTCCATTGCTCTTCGCTTGTCATCTTCGCTTGGCTTGAATACTCTAGACGCCTCGTTTCTAGGCAGATTCGGCAGAGACAATCTATGGTACTCGTAGAAGCTTCGAACTGCGCACCAAGTATTCAACCTATCATTGGTGCCAGTTCCTTTAGACTTCACATATCTCTTCAGAAGATCAACATGGTTGAACCGATCTTTCTCGTCAAGGCTCTCATAGTCATCAAGCATCGCCTTCGCCGACGACCAATGCCTGCTGGACTTCAACCAATCAAGATAGTGAAGGAAACGGTAAACGTAAGTTCTAGCACTCTCAGGGTTGAGGTCCTCACCCCAACGCCTAACACAATCCTCCTCGACCCTGAGGCTCCTCCAATCCTTGTAAGGCATCCAGTAACCCGACAGACAGGAGGGCTTTCTATCCTATAAATGTTGTTTAACCCACACGATAAGGTGGGGCGAGTGGGATTTGAACCCACGATCACTTGGGCTCTCGCTTATCGTGGTCCCGAGCCAAGTATCTTAGACCATGCTGGACCATCGCCCCAGAGAACCAGACGAACATGAACGCCCTCCTTAAAATAAGGGTTTTCAAACACCTCCTCCCCATCCTTGCTTCTGCTTGGCGGCGATACTTGGTTCAGGTGACCTATGAAGCACGATCGCCTTGCTCTCTGAGAAGACTTCTGCAACCTGACCAGCCTGCAGCACATCTAGGTTTGACCAAAGGCTGAGGTCGATTCGAACCATCGAACTGCACAAGTACATCGGATAACAGCAGACGCGCCGGAACACTTGATGCAGAATTGATCGACGATTTGATGCATGTCAGGCCAGAACAGCTCAAAGGCAAGAGGAAGATCTGCCTCTATCTTACGGACGAAGCTTACGGGAAGCTGCAGACAGCCAGAGGGTTCGGACAGACAACAAGCCAAGCAATATCAAAGGCAATCAAGCAACTACTGGAGAAACCAGAGGAGATCAAACCGATCAAGCGGAGAAGAGTCCACATCAGAATGGCCGCCGTACGATACCTAGTTCTCTCAGGCTTTTCCAGACGGGCAGGGATGACGCTGTCGCAATTAGTGGACTTGGCTCTGCGAAAGTACACCCCTATGGACCCATTCAAAGAAGTCGAAGCTCTAAGAAAGAAACTACAGACTGTACAAGGATTGAACACTGAAGAGCGATCTCAGAATCATAGGGGGAGGGGGTAGCCGTCGTCCAACGACGGCACCTCTATGAAGTGTGCGAGGCAGGCGGTTCTACTTCAGGCCACAATTCAGCGGAATCTCTCTAATCCTTTCTCTTTTCCTTGAACTCTTTGAACTCCTGCCTTATCTTCCGCAATAAATCGGGATCTGTGAACACGTCTATGCTTGTCATAGCTAGGCCCTTGGCCGCGTTGATCAGGCCTCTTTGCCCTTCCTCTGAGGCAGCAGCCTTAGCAAACTCGATCGAATGCCCAGGCATCTTCTCCGGCCCAATCGCGATATATGGGTGAATCGAAGGCATAACTTGGCTGACGTTTCCCATATCGGTGGAGCCGCTTCCCTCTCTTTCCGGCTCCTGCACCTTCACCCCTATCTTTTCCCAGTTCTTCTTCATCGCCTCCGCTAACGTATGGTTCGTCACCATATTCTCATATGTATTGGCGTAGTTCCTGACCTTCACTGTGGCACCTGTGGCCAGCGCTGCGGCCTCAGCACATTTCTTCACCTTCTCAACCACTTCCTTCAGGTACCCCTTCTCCTTAGCTCGGACATACATCCTCGACGCAGCATGCTCAGGAACTATGTTAGGCGCTTTTCCACCGTCGGTGATTATCCCATGGACCCTCACATCAGGCTTCACATGCTGCCTCAACGCATCAATCAACGTAAACATGTGGATGACAGCGTTAAGCGCGTTGATCCCCTCATGAGGCGATCCTCCTGCATGAGCAGCCTTCCCGAAAAACTCGAACTCCAAAGCTTCTCTAGCGATGGATGTTGCATCAACTATCGTCCTGCTTGACGGGTGAACCATCATCGCGACATCTGCCTTCGCGACTTCATCAATCATTATCACTTTTCCGCCAGCGTCATCAACCGCCGCCTCCTCCGCAGGCGTTCCGAGGACGATCAAGGTCCCATTGACCTCGGGCATGATCTTTCTGAGAGCTAGCGCAGCACCCAAGGTCGCAGTCCCAATAATGTTGTGGCCGCATCCGTGACCAATACCTGGCAACGCATCCATCTCGGCTAGAAGCGCAACCGTTGGACCACCTGGCTTCCCTTGCATCGTCGCCTTGAAGGCTGTTGCAAGTCCACAAACCTGTCTCTCAACTCGAAAGCCCGCTTTTTCCAATTCATTCGAAAGTATCTTCGAAGTCCCGTACTCCTTATGCCCGATCTCAGGGTTCGAGTGTATCTGATCGCTGATCTCAATCAGTTTCTTGCTCATCGAGTCGATTTCTGCGATAACTTCCGTCTTCAAACTTTCAGGATCCGGCAACTCAACTCCTCCGAAGGAGCAGAATACAGGTACTTAGAGGCTTTTAATTCTTGGCGGAAGAGAGAAGGCAACGTCTAGGGACAGAGAAATACCGTTACATGACAGGGGACTCTCAGCGAAGTTGTGGAGTATTGAGACGAAAGACTTTTCCATTGTGGCTAGTCCTGCGGTAGGCCCGCCTCAACTTCTCACTGTATCCATGTATGAATTCTGGAAGGTTGCGGCTTCCCTTCTCCTCCTCTCCTTCCGCGACAAAGATGAGGTTGACAGGTAGCTCCTCTCCAACCGACTTAATCGATTCACACGCATTGAGGAACGCTCAAAGCTCGCCCTTCGTGTTGACTGCGCCTCGCCACCAAGGTCTTTCCTCTTTGACATAACTGCCATGATGCTATCATCACACGGTCCACACAAGAACATTTTTTGTGTTCGGACTCGACATTTACTGGCAGTAAATCTCTCATGTCCGCAAGCAAACTTTAGTTTTTTAAACAGATCACCCTTATACGTATCTACTATCCTAGAGTATGGGGTGAGCGTTTTGTCGAAAGCACTGGACAAAGTAGGCTCAACAGTCTTCGATGCAGCGTCATCCCCGCTTAGGATGCAGATGCTTCGCCTCCTGACCTCGAAGGGACCGCTTCCATATACGGAAATAATGTTCTCGCTAAAGTTAGACCCGCTGCGAGACGCAGGCAAGTTCGTTTATCACCTGAGGAATCTACAGGAGGCGGGGCTCATCGTCTTCGACAGAGAGGCGAAGAAGTACTCTCTCACGGAGCTAGGGGGGATAGTCGTGGACTTCGCAAGGGACATCGAAGAATATGTCACAGTGAAGAGAGGCAAACTCTTCGTCAGGACATCTAGGCTTGCCATCGAGGAGTTCGACCGTGGCAAGATCACCAAGTCCCTCATGGTTGAGGCAGGAGTTCCATACGAACTAGCTGAGGAGATAGCAGCAGAAGCTGAGGAACGCCTTATCCGACTCAAGACAGCCTATCTGACGGCGCCACTTATCCGAGAGTTCGTAAACGCCATCCTGATCGAAAAGAAGCTAGAGGAGTATAGGCACAAGTTGACGAGGCTTGGAATGCCCGTCTATGATGTTACTCAATCCCTCAAAACAGCTGGTGAACAAATGCTGGACGTAGAGTCGGTCAAGAGGGAGGCTGGCTTCTCGGTTATGGAGGAATATGTTCTTCTGAACTGTCTACCCCGAGAGATCGCTGACGCTCACATGTCAGGTCAGCTTCACATCGACAATCTTGGAGAATGGATACTGAAGCCTAGCGAATTCCAACATGATTTGCGATATTTCCTCAGGAAGGGCCTTCCCCATGTAGGTCCTCCAAAGAACTTCGCCTCAGCTCTCGCACTGGTCCGAGACATCTATCAGCTCGCCTCATCCGAAGTCTCATCCGAACAGTCATTTGACATGTTCAATGTCTTCCTCGCTCCCTACGCTAAGGGCGAACCAGAAAACCGAATAGTTGAATGTCTAGAGCTATTCATGAACTCTATCCGAGCGGGCGCGTCCGGAACGATAAGTAAGCTCGGCTTGTCTCTGGGATGCGAATTCACAATTCCAATATTCCTTCGAGAAGTCGAAGCCGTAGGGCCCCAAGGAAAAACCGTTGGAAGATACAAAGATTTCTTTGATGAAGCCAGAGCACTTCTCAACCATATCATAGATGTGCTCAATAGACTATCACTAGTTAATCCCGTGACAAATCCCAGATTCATCTTCAAGATTAGGGGCGACACTGCCCAATCGGAACAGTTTAGAAAGGAGCTAGTCATGACGCATGGTCTTGCCGCGAACTACTTTCTTCCGTACTTTGCCTTCCTCAGGAGGGAGGCAAAGTCAGATTACACTGCGACGGGTCTCAGGCTGAATGACGACTGGACAGGATTCTGGGAGACAGATTCTCAAAGGACCGGATGTATGGACACGATATTCATCAATCTCCCTAGAGTCGCCTATGAGGCACGCAAGAACGATGATCGCTTCCTCGACCTTCTCAGGCGCGGACTGGATCTAGCGGTGAAAGCCTTCAAGATTAAGCAAAAATATATTGCCGAAAGGATTCAGGAGTCTCTCCTTCCGACCCTCTCAGGAGCAGGTAGAGCTGATCCGTACATTCGTAGCGAGAGCTCACTCTACGCGATCAGCCCGATCGGACTTAACGAGGCTGTTGCCGCCCATATAGGATCGACCCTAAGCAACAAGAACGGAAGCTCAAGCAACTTCGCATTGAGGATCTTGAAGGAGATTTCCAGCTACGCTGAAGCAGCTTCAGAAGAGTCGAGTATGAGATTTGCCCTCGCCCATCGTCCAGGTGATGAGGCGGCTGTTCGCCTGGCGGAGCTTGATGTTGAGGAGTACGGAGTCGGGGCTACAGTCGTCCAAGGATTGAGGAAATATCCGTACTACACTGATCTGGTCATAGTCCCACCGACGGAGAAAATATCGCTCGACGACAGGCTAGCCATCGAGGCCAGACTCCAATTGCCAGCGGATGGTGGACACCTACTCCCAATCAATCTCAACTCCACGAAACTCGACCCGGAGTCTCTTATGAAATTGACAGAGAAGATCTGCAGCAGTGAGATCGAGCTCTTTGCGTATACAAGCATGTACTCGTTGTGCAGAAACTGTCACAGATGGTTCCTAGGAGTCATGCCAACCTGCTCATTCTGTGGGTCAGACAATATCCAACACATGGGACGCTCATCCGCTACTGTCACACCAATCTCCGTCTGGCCGAACGCAAAGGCTCGAACTGTGGACAAGCTTATGCAGTACTCTTTCCCATAGCGGCCTAGACTCAGGCAAGAGACTGAATGAAGAATGATTTACTCATCGAAAAGTCGCAACATAGTCTAAGAGGAGAGAAGACAGGCTGTCGAACTCTTTCTTGGACTATAAGAAGTGATCTTCTCTTCAAGGCGTTCGTTTAGCTGTGGAATCGGTGAGCGAAAGATCTACTTTACTTGAGAAATGCTTCTTGAATTCAAGATCTTGTCAATTGATTTGAGTTTCCATGGTTGTAACGCAACTGCGGAGTACAGGATTTTATACAGAATTGTCTAAAACTTATATCGGGCATCCGGAGCCATAGCGTAGACAACCTTCAGTTCGCGGAGTCTGACGATTACTTGACAGTGCAGACAGAACAGGAACAGATACCTGACTCAATCAAGTACTTTCCCGCAGTAAGGACCTCAAGAATAGAGTTCGAAGCCTTCCATACAGAGAAGATCAAAGAATCACTCATGCGGGAAGTGAATCTTCCAAGTGAAGAAGCGGAGAGGATCGCTAGGAGAGTTGCCGATAAGGTCAGTCGGATAGGGCTCTCATTTCTGTCATCCCCCCTTATACGTGAACTTGTCTGCGTAACACTGCTGGAAGAAAATCTGGAGAGGGAGCGAGCCAAATACACACGGCTTGGACTGCCGGTGTACGACGTAACGACGATGGTCGCCAATGGCGACAAGGAGAACGCCAACCTCCAGCACAACCCTGAAACAATCCACAAACTTGCGGCAGACGCGGTATTCAGCCAATACGCACTTCTCTCAACCCTTCCTCCCCACCTTGCCGACGCTCACATGTCTGGAGAGATTCACATACACGAACTGGAGTATTTCATAACAAGACCGTTCTGTCAGGAGCATGACCTCAGGTTCTTCCTCCGAACCGGATTGATCGTAGATGGCCAGGGCGTTCACACATCTGTAGCTGGCCCCGCAAAGCATCCTGAAGTCGCGATCCTCCACGCAGCAAAGGCGTTGGCAGCAGCACAGACGAACTGGGCCGGCGGCCAAGGATACGACTTCTTTAATGTCTGGCTGGCTCCCTACATACGGGGCTTGTCATACGAGAAGGTGAAGCAGCTTGCACAGATGTTCATCTATGAAATGTCGCAGATGTATGTTGCTCGGGGAGGCCAGACAGTCTTCTCCTCGATTGCTCTTGAGTGCTCCGTGCCAAGGGTAGCTCAAGACGTTCCCGCAGTTCTGCCAGGTGGAAAGGTGGGTCCGGACGTTTATGGTGACTATGCCGACGAAGCCAATCTCTTCTTCAACGCCATATTGGATGTGTACTTGCGCGGTGACTATCAAGGTAAACCTTTCAATTTTCCCAAGCCAGAAATAAAGCTTCGACCGGAATACATCGACCGGTATGGCTCTGAGTACCTGAAGGTAGCTGAGCTGGCAGCCAAATTCGGGTCGCCCTACTTCCTCAACCTCTGTCCGAGCTACATGCCGGACATAGTGAATTCTCAATGCTGCAGAATAATTCTCACACCTGACAGCGACGAGGAGGAAGACTTCAGGCAAGGCAAGGTCAGGATGGGAAGCCTGGGAGTAATCACAGTCAACTTGCCTAGGATAGCCTACGAATCTAATGGAGATGACCAAATCTTCTTCGAGATACTTGACGAGAGAATGGATCTCGCCAAGGAAGCTCTCGAGATCAAGCGGGGCATCATAGAGAAGCGTCTGAGCGAGGGAGCGCTCCCATTCGCATCCATGAACTGCGACGGAGAGCCCTACCTGAAGGTCAACAAACAGGTTCTCAACATAGGCTTCATTGGTCTGAACGAGGCCCTGAAGGCTCACGTAGGCGAGGAGCTTCACGAAACCCAGAACGCCTGGAGATTCGGCTTGAAAGTCATCGGCCACATGGTGAGCAGGGCAGAGGAATACTCCAAGGAGACGAGTGCGAGGTTTGGCGTTCTCCAAACTCCGGCTGAAAGCACATGTCATAGACTCGCTTTGATCGATAGGAAGGTGTATGGCGATAGGGCTGTGGTGCAAGGTGACCTGAGAAACGGCTCCATATACTACACGAACAGTTCGCATGTGAGGCCTTCGGCTGATGTCCCGTTCGGCCAGAGGGTCAAGATCGAAGCAAGTTTCCACCCCCTTACCAGAGGCGGCGCAATCATGCACATATGGCTGGGCGAAGCCAATCCAACCCCTGAAGCAATATTTTCATTGACGAGGAGAATAGCGACAAGAACGTTGGCGGCATACTTTACGTACACGAAGGATCTCACGATATGCACCAAGTGCTCAAGAGTAGAGTCCGGGCTTCTGCTGAAATGTCCTAACTGCGGTGCAGTGGATCCAGACATCGAATGGTGGTCTAGAATAACGGGCTATTATCAGCGTGTGAAGGGCTGGAACGCAGGGAAGAGGGCTGAGCTCGCAGACAGAAGGCGGTACGCAACCGGAACATTGATCCCAGCCTAAGGTCGAGCTGGTCAGCTCGGTTCCAATATTGAAGCCAACAGCGCCATTCTTGTCAAGAGGCCGTACCACATCTGCCTGAAGTATTTCGCGTGCCTCGTCCCATCCACTTCGAAGGCAATTTCATCTGCACGGGGCAACGGATGCATCACGATCATTCGTTCCTTAGCGTTGCGGAGTTGGCTTGCGTCGAGCCGATATGACCCCTTGACCTTCTCATACTCCGCCAGATCTGCGAACCTTTCTCTCTGGATTCTGGTCATGTAGAGCACATCTAGCTCCGGAAGGAGGGGCTCTATCTGAGCTGTCTCTGTTGCTTTGACTCGATCTTTTATGTCAAGGACTACTTCCCGCCTCATTCTCAACACGTCAGGAGAAACAAGATGAAGCTTAACCTTGTATAGCGAGAGCCCATACGCCAAGGAGTGAACAGTCCTTCCATATCGCAGGTCGCCCACAAGAGCAATGGTTGCGCCATCAATCGACCCAATCTCTCTCTTTATCGTATAGAGGTCTAGAAGCGCCTGCGTCGGATGTTCCTCGGCTCCTGAACCCGCATTGATGACAGGAATTGACGCAAAGTCTGCGGCAAGTCGAGCCGCCCCCTCAAGCGGATGTCTAATCACAAGTACGTCAGCATAGTTCTCAACCGTCCTCACCGTATCAGCCAGATTCTCACCCTTCTCCACAGAGGATAGCCTCGGCTCAGCGAAACCTATGGCGCCGCCTCCGAGACGCATCATCGCCGACTCAAAACTGAGCCTCGTCCTAGTGCTAGGCTCATAGAACAATGTGCCCATCAACTTCCCGCGAAGCAGGTTGGCGCCAGTCCTTGCGTAAGCCTCCATCGAGTCAGACTTCTCCAGCAACCAGTCAATCTCGGTTCTTGAGAAGTCTCTGATCGATATGAGATCCCTTCCCCTCAGATTCATAGTAACCCTCCGTACAGTTCTAGTAAACGGCGGCGTTAAAACGGTTGTTGGGGCCTCGTCGCACTTGCTGTCCGGAGGTGGTTGTGCCGCAATCAGTCTAGTTGGTGGGTCTTCCGGGGACCCTTATACAGAAACCAAGTTCCTGACCGGGCTTTCCTCAGGCTTAGAGATTTGATGAGTTGTGAAGGGCAAAGAGAAGGGGCTTAGCGTGCGCTACCCGTCAAAACAGCTGCATTGGTCCACATTGTCCTTCTCCCGTCCTGTCCTTCAGAAGAAGCTGTCCCTATTCCAGTGGAGTCAAAAGCCTCAAAAGCTCAAGGACGTAGTCACTTTTTCGGGCTGAGAAATGCCTCAACAAAGAGCCGAGACGCTGATTCTTGAAGCAGAACGGCCGCGTAGTTTGAAGTGTCAACACCGGAACAAGAAGTATGTGGTAAACAATATCGACTTCAAGATATGGCGATGTTCAGACTGCGGCCTCATCCAAAAAGAAGAGTAAGGTCGCCTCGGACCTGTTCATGCTAGCGTTCTTCGTCAGCGTCCGAGACATACTACGTAAAGTCACTGTGAAGTTGCCAAGGAGAATGAAAGCAGGGGAATCGCCATCCCAGCTGTCTAGCCCTAAAGGTTCTGATCCCACTGCTGATCTTAGCGGCCTGCCTTTGGGTTGCAAGGTGGCTTCTCAACTTCTTTGCTAGGCAAGGGTAGGGGGTCTGTGGCCACACATGTGGCCACAGGGGGCCTAGCTTCTGCCAATACAAGTTTCGCATCAAGAAGCGGCTGTTACATGATCAAATACGAAGCCATGTTATGGCTTTCCATACTTAGATAGGCTTCTCGTGAACCCCGCACCAATCGGGCTTCTGATTCAACTAATGCAGAAACATACGTAAACCACCGAGATACGTCACCCGACTCGTAGCACCCACCTAGCCAAGCCAAACCCCACAGGATCCTCCCTCGCAGCTCTCATCCCAAACCCCAAAAGACATGGTTCAGCGTATTAGCCAAGTCCCCAAATCATTATGTAATTGTTGGGGAGATCTAGCCTTGAGGAGCAGGCTTGTCGCGTCGAGAGGAACTGTATGTCAAGAAGATCAAAGGTGGCACTGTTATTGATCACATAGCTCCGGGACACGCCTTGGACGTTCTGAGGATTCTAGACATCGACGGTAAGGAAGGGGTTGTCGTAAGCATCGCCATGAACGTCTCCAGCAAGAAGTTTGGGAAAAAGGATATAGTCAAGATAGAAGGGAGAGAACTTGCGCCTCAAGAACTGGACAAGATTGCTCTCATAGCTCCAACCGCAACTATAAACATCGTCCAGGATTTTTCTGTGGCGAAAAAGGAGAAGGTGCGCCTCCCAGACGTAATTGCGGGCATAGTCAAATGCGCCAATCCAGCCTGTGTCTCTAATGCCAAGGAACCTGTCGAGCCGAGGTTCAGGGTGGAGAGCTCTGAGCCCTTGAGGCTGCGTTGCCACTTCTGCGGGAGAATGATGGAGAAAAGCGATGTTCTCAAACAATTCTAGGGATGGCAGATAAACAGACGTCGCGGAAGCTTGGTGAGACATTGGAGTCTGCAATTCATGAGTAGCCTTATGATTGACAATCACTGACGTGAAACTCTTAAATAGCGTGATCGGATACCTGACCGTTCATTCGGGCAAGAGATTAGAGAATCTGGAATTCACAAGGAGACTCAGGCCATGTTTGGTCAGCCTCTGAATACGTTGCTCATCTTCGTCGTCACAACGCCTTTGGTCGGCTGGTTGATGGAATACGCTAAGCTGACAAAGTATCGGGACAAGGTTTGCGGACTCTACGCTCTTTTGGGACTGTTGGTCTCCGCCTACTTTCTTTACGACCTTTACCAAGCGGTTGCGTCCAAATCAGTTGTAGTGATCATGTTTCTGAAGAGTTACGCTCCGCCGCTGGGGGCATGTTTCGAGATAGATATGCTGAGCGTTTTCGTGGCATCGCTGATCATGGGGCTGGGAATCGCCGCGTGCCTCTACTCAATCAGGTATATGGAGCACGATACAGGTCTTGTGCTCTACTATGTGTTGCTGCTAGGTCTACTCGCTGGTATGGTTGGAGTTGTCTTTGCAGGAGACCTTTTCACCTTATTCATTTTCTGGGAGCTTATGTGCCTAACCTCCTATTGCCTAGTCGCCTATAGAAAGGAGAGATGGGCCCCCGTCGAGGCAGGCTTCAAATTCCTCATCATGAGCTCGTTCGGGAACGTCACAGTCCTTTTCGCAATGTCCCTCCTATACGGTATGACTGGAACATTGAACTTGGCCTTCTTGGCTTCAAGCTTGCAGAATGTCACCAACTCCGTATGGATTCTGTTGGCTATGATTATGGTTGTGGTTGGATTTGGTGTTGAAGCTGCCCTAGTTCCTCTCCATTTCTGGCTTCCAGATGCGCATCCCGAAGCGCCTAGCCCAGTAAGCGCCTTGCTGTCTGGCGTCGTTATCAAGACTGGAGCCTACGCACTTCTCAGGATTCTTTTCCTAGTCTTTCCCAGCGTGCAAATGAGTTGGCAACTGATGCTTGCGATTGCAGCAGTTGTCACCATGACTGTTGGGAACCTGATGGCGTTGCTTCAGGAGGACTTGAAGCGGCTTCTTGCCTACAGTAGCGTTGCACAAATGGGATATGTAATATTTGGCTTGACAACCGTCTACGGAATCACGGCCAGCCTCTTCCATGTGATGAATCACGCGATAATGAAGGGCCTTCTCTTCTTGTGCGCAGGCTGCTACGTTCACATGGCCGGTACACGCGACATCAACGAGCTCTCCGGGGTCTGGAAGAGAATGCCCGTAACTACGGTCACTTTCACAATCGGAGCTTTCGCGATAGCTGGTATGCCCCCACTCAACGGTTTTCTCAGCGAATTCATGTTGATAATGGCTGGAATCAAAGCAGGCACCGAGGTAGCCCGATCATACATGAACGTCTTCGCAGCAATAATGCTTCTCAACGTGTTGTTCTCGGTTGCATACTACCTGAGGCTCGTCCAGACGTTTGTGTTGAAGAAAGAAAGCCCGACAGTGGTGGAGAAAGCCCGCGAAGCCCCGATTTCAATGCTTCTACCCCTCTGCGTACTCGCACTCTTATGCATCCTCATAGGCGTCTATCCGTATCCATTTCTAAGCTTCGCAGAGAGGGCAGCGAATGCCGTGATTCAGGTATCGACCTACATCTCGGCGATCAGTGGTTGAAGTTCGCGATCAGTCGAGATCAAATTAGGGAAGCCATGTCGCAGCAGATCTTCTTTTGTCTCATAACTCTAATCAAACGCCTCGAGTTTCTGAGGAAGCAAGTTGTCTCGGTAGAATGGTGCGAAGGTTGAGAACAAGGAGAATAAGGCAACTGGTTCATAAAGGGGTCATTATTCCTCAATATGAACCCAAAGGGTTCTCAATCTTCCACAAGGACACACGGATTCCTCTGAATCCAACGCAAGAAGAGATGGCGGTAGCATGGGTCAAGAAGCTTGGAACCGAGTATGTTAATGACCCGGTATTCGTGAACAATTTTCTTTCAGACTTCTGTAGAGCCCTCAACCTACCGAACCCCTGCAAGATCGAGGACTTCGACTTTTCGGAAATTCAACGCTGGGTTGAGATCGAGAAGCAGCGGAAAGAGCAGATGTCTAAGGAAGAGAAGAAAGCCTTGGCGGCGGAGCGTAAGAAGATTCGCGAATCGAACAAGGAGAAGTATGGCTTCGCCATAGTGAACGGGGAGAGAGTTGAACTTGGAAACTACACCGTTGAGCCCCCCTGCATCTTCATGGGACGTGGCAATCATCCGTTACGGGGAAGATGGAAGCCAAGAGTAAACTACAGCGACATCACTCTCAACCTGTCACCGGACGCCCCGAGGCCGATACCGCCAGACGGAAGCAACTGGAAAGAGATCGTCTTCAATCCCGGCTATCTGTGGATCGCTAGATGGGATGACAAGCTTAGGGGTGTTGAGAAATACGTCTGGTTCTCGGACACGGCGGAGTTCAAACAGAGACGAGACATAGAGAAGTTCAAGCTGGCAAGACAGCTGGAAGGGACCCTAGAAAAGGTGAGGCGCCACATAGAAGAAAACTTTGGATCCACTGATCCTGTGAGGAGAAAGATCGCAACAGTATGCTATCTCATAGACAACTTGAAGATGAGGGTGGGCGACGAAAAGGACGAAGATGAAGCCGATACTGTTGGCGCCACAACATTGCGTTCGGAGCATGTCAAGATCTCTGAGAATGGTGAAGTGACCTTCGATTTCTTGGGAAAAGATTCCGTGAGGTGGCTTCAAAGAATAAGCCCTCCCCCACAGGTCATAGAGAATCTGAAGGAATCAATAGGCCCAAAAAAGAAGTCTCCTCTCTTTCAAGGGGTCCGATCAGAAAAGGTGAACGCATTCCTCGATGAGGTCATGCCAGGACTGACCGCAAAGGTCTTCAGAACCCACCACGCAACGAAAGTAGTGAAAGAATACCTCGCTAGGGCTGAGGTCACGCCAGAGGACGACGACATTCTCAAGAAGCACACTGCCACCTTGGCAAATCTTCAAGCTGCAATAACTTGCAACCACAGGCGAAAGCTTCCGAAGAACTGGAATGAATCGATGGCGAAGAAATCGCAACGCCTCAATGAGCTTAGAAAGAAGGGAAAGAAGAAGCAGGTCAAAGCCTTATCCTTGAGAATCAAGCTGCTGAAAGCTACAAGGGACTATAACCTCGGCACTTCTCTAAGAAGCTACATAGACCCTCGAACCTACACGGAGTGGGGTAGAAGAGTTAACTACGATTGGAAGAAATACTACCCGAAAACGCTTCAGAGAAAATTTACTTGGGTTGACAAGGCGAGGTACGCCTGATGACTTAACTGACAGCTGCGTCTTGCGAACGCTTCGCTGAGCTACCTCATGATCCTAACGCCAGAACCCTTCGGATATTTCTCTGCCAACTCCAAGAGTGAAAGGCACTTTCCCCCGGCTTTCTCAATCTTCTCTCTAGCCTGATCACTGAATTTGTGAGCAGCAATAGTCACTTTACTTTCGATAGTTCCCGACCCTAAGACCCTTCCCGGGATCGCAACGATATCTCCTTTTGAGACATGTCTTTCGATCTGCCCAACATTGACCGTTATTCTCGATCTTCTTGGTTTGCTGAGAAGGTCGGCTACTGTTTCCCATATCCTCACCTTATTCTTTCTCGAAATTCTTCTGAGTTCAATTACAGCTTTCCGCAGTTGAGGGTTCGTGCTTCTGAAAGACATTTGATCCATCTCGTTCTTCCGGGCGTGTCGTTTCTCCAGCTTTTCTGGCTATGATGTTTTCGTGTCTAATTAAATTGTTTAATCTCGTCTTGCGAAACAGTGCCTTTTTGGGATATTCTGTCCGCCTATTCCGTCAGTGCTTGAGCTTGGCTTCACATGTACAGTATTCCAAGGTGCAAAACCGAGGAGAAAAGGATAGACAAGCTCTACGCTTTCTTCTTGAGATGTACTATGGCCCTCGCCAAGTCTCCCTCAGTGGCTTCGAGGGCTTTCTTGGCCTCCTCTATGCTCACACCGGCCTGATCTGAAACCAGCTGAGCGTCTTCCTCTGACACTATCTCAGCCTTAGCCAGCGGCTCCTCCTTCTGCCTTCCACCCGTTATTTGATAGATCTGTTGACCCTGGAGCGTCACTGCGGCTACATTGGGCTCCTCTATGATTATCCTTCTGTCGTTGGTTATGATGACCACTTCTCTCGCCCCCTCAACCTCCTTGACCTGCATTCCCATCTTCTGCATCGCTCTTATCGCGTCCCTTCCTCCCGTGATTCCTCCTCTTGCCGCACGTAACGCCTTGTATGCCATCGTCTCAACCTCTCATCAGATCATTGTAGTCCTCAGACTCCACCTAATGAATACAACTGAGGCTAGGCGGGACACCAAATCAGCTCTCTGAGATATTTCTTGAACCAGTTCACTATATGGTTTAGCCTTTCTATCCTGTGTTTAGGCTTGCCGCTTCGTGAGAGTTCATGGTTCTCTTCGGGGAATCTGACCATCACGGTCTCCTTTCGAAGCTTCTTAAACCCTAGCCGAAATGACTTAATGCTCTACTCTCGACAAGTGTTTTGTGAAAGTTTGGGATTGCACTACACGTGGGAGACCCAATTGTGTCTCAAATAGTCTCTCGTAGGTGATCGAGTGTGAGGAAGGCTACGGCGGAAGAACTAGTCAAGCTTAAGGGCATAGCGAATTATCAGCTTGGCAGAGGAACGGGTGAAATCCTCTTCACAAGGGAGACAAGGGTTGTTCATTCTTCGCGAACAGGAAGAATGAGGTATCTGTACCGTGACGGTAAGCTCCTCGCTACTCTACGTCCCACTGATGGGATGCTTGCGTTGTCGCTTGAGGGTGCCAAACTACTGATGAGAAGCGGCTGCTTCAAGAACATTGTGACCGTTCAAACCGATGTCTCAGATTTCAT
>Ga0315310_10000432_pt1 | contig 26698 bp, 18 predicted proteins | sample TDP5_MG_FD_203630 | JGI IMG/M metagenome (GOLD analysis project Ga0315310, IMG submission 203630) | Freshwater sediment microbial communities from Lake Towuti, South Sulawesi, Indonesia - TDP5 | ecosystem: Environmental > Aquatic > Freshwater > Lake > Sediment | place: Indonesia: South Sulawesi...
TCTCGTATTCGTAGATGATCCGGGAAATAACCGTCCATGTCTCCAGCATCTGAGAGTCTATGGAGACCATGTCATTTGCCAGCCTCGTCGTCACTTGGGAGAAATGTCCCCTAGGAAAGCCGCCTATTATGGCTGCCAATCTTTTTTCAGCCGACAATTTCGTCATAACCTCCCTAAGGATCATAGGAGATCCGATCCTGCTGAAGGCTATAACATGGGTGGGTTTGATCCCGGCAATCAGCTCCTGCATGATTTTTCGCTCAAGCCTAAGTAGTACTTGACCAGTTTGTGGGACTTTCCCTGTCTCGAAGAGCTGCTCCATAAGCCCTATGAACCGCTCATAGTTTCTAGGCAGCCTTGTTTCAGGAGCTACTGAAATTACGTAGTCGTTAAATGTGTGCACATAAACCTGGAGAAGCCCTTCCCTGTTCAAGGGCGATCCTAAAGCTTCAAGTAAGCTGAAATGAACGATATCCGGTCGGCCCCTCTTTTCGCTTTCCTTGAGCAGTTTCATAGCAGCGTGATGATACGATCTATCGAGTATTGTTAACTTGGGGGGTTTCTTTCTCCGTGTTGAGTGCCTCTTGACTGCTGGATGATCCCATAGCCCTTCAGGAACAGTCTCCAGAGCAGACTCAGCTAAAATCAGAATTAGCATCCTTCACACCACGATAGAAGCCTGCACTATCATCGTCCGGCTCAATCATAAATATGTGGATCCTAAATAGATTTGGGGCTCGCACCCATGTCGAGCACGCACAGAAGGTTCAAAGCCGTACTCTTTGATCTGGGAGGCACATTGATTAGGACGGCTCCGGTTCCCGATATTCTGAAAAGGATTCTAGAGGCATATGGAGTTAAAAGGCCATTGATCGAGATAGAGTCCGCGCAGGTAGAAACTGAGAAGCAGTTGACCCCTCCAGATTACGCGTTGCCCTCTGATAGATTTTGGATCAAATGGAACTCAAGTATACTTAGGCGACTTAGAGTTCAGGAAGATTTAGAACACTTGTCGAGAGCGATAGCCCAGAGGTGGTGGGATTTCGCTGATTTGGAGCTTTATTCAGACGTGATGGAGACATTAGACTACCTGAGACGACACGGGTTCAAGACGGGGTTGGTGACGAATGGATTCAAGAGTGACATAGACGAGATCTTGCCTAGGGTTGGGCTGAGCGGATACTTTGATGTAACCGTCGGCGTTGACGCCATCGGAAAGCCTAAGCCGAACAAGGAGATTTTCCTTTTTGCCTTGAACAAGTTGAATGTCAATCCGCATGAAACCGTTTTTGTGGGCGACACTTTGGAGATCGATTACGTGGGAGCTAGAAAAGCCGGACTAACGGCTTTTTTGATTGATAGAGAAGATAAAGTGAAAAGCAGTGTTAGAAAGATGCGAGAACTCACCGACATAAAGCGATATCTCCAGTAATTCTGGAGGAAACAGCTCTAGGACGACAGTCTACCAAGCAGTTCTTTCCTCTCATCCCTGGTCAGTTCTACGTATCCCTTCTGTTCGGTGATAGTCGCTATGTTGAAATCATCTCCTGTGTATATGTTGCGTTTCATGGCAGCCGTGATGGCTTTCACAGATATCAACAAACCCGCGTTGAGGTTAATGTCCTCTTTGTACTCGTTTTCCAGAACTCCGTATGCGACAGGCGACCCTGAACCGGTTGAGATAACGTTGTCCTCTATCAGGCTTCCAAAAGGATCTAACGAGAAAATGTGATATCCCTCTGTATCGTAACCTCCGACCAAGATCTGTATAATGTAGGGGAAGAATCTTTGGGAGAAAAGGATGTGCGATGCAAGGCCAGCAACGGAACGAACTGGCATTATCCTATTCCTCTGAAGTTGGTATAGGCTTGCATTCGCTCGTAGTAGGTCTAGAAGATTCTGAGCGTCAGCCGGAATGCCAGCAATCGTCATCCCAATGTTCCTAGTTATCTTATATATCTTCTTAACCGCCTTATGAGCGACGAAGCTTGGAAGCATGGTAGCCCTCGTGTCGGTTGTTAATATAACTCCGTCAATACATCTAAGTGCCAAGGTGGTCGTTCCCTTGATCTTTAAGTGGTCTAACTCTCTTACGGCCATGGATAACACCTTGTTAAGATTCAGATGCAGATTAGAAGATATAAGAATTTAGTGTAGCTCATCGATGTTAAAGGATAAGATAGTAGAAATTGAGAAGAGGGAACTCTATATGAGTGAATTTGACCAGAAAGTGAATGAACTGAAGAACATAATTGAAATATTGGAGCACTGCAAGATCAAGGTTCAGATCAACTTTTCTGTTGGAGAAATCGGTGAGGAGCAGTATAGGCGACAGATTGAAATATATGATGCGGGGATCAAGTCATTAAGAATGGAAATGGAAAGTCTTGGAAAGGGATTTGCCAGAAAATCTGTTAGACCTGAGAAAGGGTTTCACTTCTATGAGGGCATAGGCAAACCGACGGGACAGATAGCTCTAAGCTTAGAAGACTTCGCGAAAAAAGTTAGGATGGTTTCCATTGTTTCCCTCGAATTCCATCAAGATCGAGGAGACTTCGCAAAATGGATAAGAGATATTTTTGATGAGAATTCCCTAGTAGCAACAATCGAAAATCTCAAAGAAAGAGGAGAGAACCTTAGAAGGAAAATTGCCGAAATAACCGAACGGTTTGAACAAGATTGCAATTTACCATGTCCGAACTGTGGAAAAGAGGTAAGTCCCCAAAAAACATGGAAGATGGCGCGTAGAAAAAAAGAAGGGGAAAGTCTTCAACTCACATTAGGATATTATAAGTGTCCAAATTGTGGGAAAATTTTTCGTAAAGTTTTGTCAAAGGAAATGGTGTAGGTTTTCCAATATTCATTAGAGTCCATATAAAAGATGCGCGTGTGTTCAAAGACAACTCATGCTATTTTCGTTCTTGACCACTTGATAATCTATTTCAATAAATAAATATAATTCACTAGATCGAATGGTGAATAGCTCTTAAGTGAGTGAATCGCTTCGTCTAGATCGATGTTTATGTATAATATGCGATACTAACACTTTAAAGCTAAAGGATTCCCTAAGATGTCGACCCCTATAGCGAAGACCCCTCCCCCAACTAGTCTGCCTTGCAACCGATATTGGACGAGCCTCCGCCCTGAATGTAGAAAAAGCAAGGATAGAATAAAGTGTCCTATGTATCTCGCGCACTGGAAGAAACAGTTGAAAGCCCAACGAGCCTCAGTGCCCATAACGTTTAATATTCTGATTTTACAAGATGCCATCGAGCTCCTATCAGTTTCTGGCGATACTGATAATAGGAATTATCAGAATCTTCCGTAGAAGCCCGGCTGAGTTAGGCGCCATGGTTAAGGGTCTTGCTGATCGTGTTGCTAGGGCTTTGATGCTTAAGTATGGTTGTGTTCTTGCTGAGGGCAGGATATGTCGGGGTTATGAGTTGGCTATTGATGACCCTGTTGCGCAGTTTTTGAGCCGGTATTTCACGGTTAGTACGCCTAATCGTAGGATGGATCATAGTCCCGGTGAATTGGAGGGGGAGATTGATCATCTTAGTCGTGATGCTGCTGTCGAATACTTGTTGATGCCGGAACGTGTTAAGGCTTTGGAGGGGAAGGTGGAAGCTTTGCATATGGATTTGACGGAGCTGATATCTGCCCTTAAGCATCTGTTCGATCTGGAATCCGATCCAGAGAAGAGGCAGCGGGATCAGATGAGAGCGGACACCTATAGGACCTGATATAAGAAGGGGTACTGCTCGTAGTTATGTTGGCAGCAGATTTGACAAAACTTCGATGTTTCTGTATTGTTCGTCTGCAAAGAGAGCTATAGACTAGGGATTATGGGTATGAATGAAGTCTTATTAAGCCGAGTCATCGGGTCGAGGTTGTATCTGAAAACGAGTTAAGACATAATTACTTCCAACTCTAATAATTGTGTTGTGATGAGTTTGATTTCCTCTAATGTCTTTTCTGCAAAGTTTGATATTGATGTGTTGAATGTTCCCAGCCTGCGCTATCGTGTGTTCAATCTTCCAACAGATGAAGAAAGTAGGGCTGAACGTCTAAAACATGTTGCAAGGAAAGCCAAAGACCTTGTAGGGTTGCCTGTCGGAGATTTGACTACAAGCGAAGGAAATTTTCTATTAATCCCGCAAATGGCTAGCCGTGATGTTAAAATGCCAGATATAATTGATGCTTATCCTGTAAAGAAGGAGGATGAGGTTGATCTTTCAAGATTTCCATACACGTTTAGGGATTTATTATATGACCTTGCGAGAGAGCAGCTACATGACTACGGTTTTTGGCGCGGCAGCTACAACACATATTACGAATACGTACCTGAGACTGTTATTGAAGGGAAGGTTTCGATTTATCGGGGCTTTTGGTTCCGTTTCGATTTTATTAAGAATAGATTTTTCCTAACGGTAGATCCCGTATGCACGCTCACAAATTATTTCAATCTTTGGGAGCAAATCTCTCAGGAAAGCCTTCCCGTTGTTAAGAAAAAGATGGAGAAGGATGAGGGTGAGAGAGTTCTACAGATGCATTATACGAGCAAGAAGAAAAGCATTTGCAGAATACACTCGATAAGCCAAGAAATACTCGTCACCGAGAAGAGTTTCAAAGATAAGTGGGGGCGCCCCGTTAGCGTCAAAGAAAATATACAAAGATTTGATCCAGTATTAGCAGACTCGGTATCAGATGATGAACCTACAGTTTTGGTCACTTATGGAACTGACACTGTATATCATACAGCCGCGAGCCTTCTATGGGATATTCTATTAACAGACGAGGTTCCTATGCAAATTCGAGACTTTGTTAGACCTGAAGTCTATCTTTCAGCTTCTAGAAGGAGGAAGTTGACCCAAAAATATTGTGCTTACCTATCGGAGATAAAACTATTGAATAGAATCGTAGTTGGCTTCAAAGATTATCCTGTCTCTTCAAAGGATTTAGTGTGTGGCGTATTTGAGCCACCCACTCTCAAGTTTGGCGAAGTTGATCTGAAGCCTAAGATAGAGGAGCTTGGCGGTTTCAAAAAGAGCAGTTTAAGAGAACATGGACCGGCTAAGAAAATAGAAATAACAAAAGATATCATTATCCTTCATCCTTTTCTACCTAATCCTATAGTTTCAGGTCTAATTTCGGATCTTAAAAAGGTGGCTAAGGAATACTTCAAGATACAGCTTCCCTATCTGCACCAATGGCAATATAAGGATGCGTTAGATGATGAAACAAAAAAGGCCATCCGAACTCGTTATGTACGGTTCAAATCACGAATTGAAGGCGCTATAGTTGTTATAGGAAACGAGGATCCCAAATATTACTTTTTTAAAGATTTGTTCCAAGACATACCGACTCAGATGATAACGAAGAAGACAATAGAATCGAAGTTCAATTTTCCCCCAGAGAAAATGGGTAGATATTGGAACAATATCTTGAACACTGTTGCTGGTCTTTTGACGAAGATGGGTGCTCGACCATGGATACTGGGAGAACCTTTAACCCATGACTCTTTTATAGGGATAGAAGTGGGTGAAGGAGGTATATTCTGCAACTTTTACGTGTATGACAAATATTGTAGAAATGTAGGAATAGAACCTTGGAAACCTCAGAAGGGGGAAGCGGTGTCCGCTCAAAATGTTTGTGAAGCGCTTGTAAACTCCGTAGAGAAGGTGTTTGAAGAAAAAATCAATTCTTTGGTAGTTCATAGGGATGGTAGGTTAACTAATTCTGAGAAACAAGGAGTGAGAGAAGCTACTGTTGAACTTACAAAGATGGGAAAACTCTCTGAGACCCCCATGGTAATAGGTGTGAACATTAAGAAGAGGGTTCCTTTTCGCCTTTATGAAGTAGGCGATAAAGAAGAGGGATGTAAGATAGGATCTTACATGATCCTTGATGAAAGACAGGCTATTGTGGCAACGACTGGATTGCCTCTTCAGAAACAGGGTTTAGCTGAACCAATTCTAGTTGAGATTGAACCTTTCATGGGAAGCACTTCTATTGAAACCGTCTTACGGGAGATTTACTACCTTTCCCACATGAATTGGGGATCAATACTTTCGAAGTATAAGTTGCCAATAACCGTAGCATTCGCAGAAAAACAAACTCCCTTAGCCAAAAAAGGAATACCCACAAAATTCTTGCCAATATGACCTATAACTCAGCGAACCGGTCATGTGATTGGGAATCTTTCCTTAAGAAGGATCGCTGCGCATATTTGTGGAACTAACTGAGAATGGCTATCGATCCTTCTTTCTACACTTAGTCTTTCTTTTGCTTTGAGTATATCTGGCCACAATTGACGTATCGAGAAGATATCCACATTTTCTTCGATTAATCTGAAACATTTTTCAAGGATGTCTTGGTCGAGAAATATTTCGAGCTTCCTTGACCCATCAGTTTCTATTCTGGGAAGCCTGTTCACTTCTCTGAAATCTTCTGTTAGTTGCTCGATATAATGGGCCATTCCTTCCAGTTGCAAGTTCTGGAGTGCAGTAAGACAAAAGTTGATTCTCGCAGTCGGTGGTGGATGGGATGGCGGAAATACTTCGGTCTCGTCGCCGAGCAGCTCTAAGTTGCTAAGGGCTACGTATGCGGGACCGAGAATCCTTGTTGCGAAGCAGTCAGAGAAGAATTCCGGCGTCCAACTTTTCACCCATATGAAGGCAGCTTCTCTTGAAGCAGTATATGCCTCTGTGTCGCTAACAATTTGAGAAATCCTTCTTTGAACTACGTCATTGATTTCTGGCAAAAGTTTCCTGCTAATCATATCTGTTCTTGTGTCATAGTAGATGTGTCCATATTCATGAGCTAAAATCACCCAGGGATTTGGGAAATTTGAGTCGCACGGAGGGATAAAAACTGGGTAGAAGGGGATTTCGCTCAAAGGCCAGCAGGAGTAGGAATATGAGATCATGGGTAGGACTTGTTGCATGTTAAGGCTACATAGGTCGCAAAGTTCCTCAGTGAACTGTTTCATTACGGTATTGAAAGAGTGTAAATCAGGATCTTTCTGTTGGTAGGAGTATGTTTTGAGGAAGGAGTAGGCTGCGTTTAATCTAAAGAGCCTAGCGTACAATGTTGGTAGCGAATCCAAAATCCGTTTTAAAGCCCAATCTTTAAATGGTAATTTTTGGGCTATATTGTAAAGGCTTTGTTTCTCTATGGTTTCTTCTTCAATTTCAGTTAGGGAGTTGACAATGCCTTTTAGGATGGACGAGGGGAGTTCGGAATCTTCGAGAAGTGATTTTAATAGAGAGATTTTTGTGAGGAGCCCGTTTAATCTATCGTCGATAATTCCCATGTAGCCTTTCCTATACTCCCGAGAGCTCAATCAGGCTTTTTTCTCTTTCTTGACTTGTTATTCTCGTTATTTCTTGTAGAAGTTTTATTGCATGGTCAATTGGTTTTTCTTTTGTCTCTATGAAGTCTTCCAGCTCTTTGATTGCGTCTTGGATGACTTCTTTCAACTCTTTTGCGTCGGAAATCATGAATTTGTCCGATATGAAATATGAGACGTAATATGCTTCGAGAGGTATTTCTCCTTTAGTAAGTCTAGTAGATGCTGCCTCTGCAGCCTTGTCCATTAGTTTCATGGCTTCTGTAATCTTTGTCTCTAACCTTAGTTTTGCAGCTTCGTCTTCCGGTGTATAACCGCCTTTAATTATGCTAATCGCTATCAAGGCATCGTTTGCTATCTTAGAGATGTTGTCTGTAACCTCTAAGTCCTTGATTAGCTGCCAATATTTGGTCAATCCAATCTCCACTATACAATTTGACATTCTCTCCCTAATAATGATTCTCACTTTTATCTTTGTCGCTAAGCCTATGAAAGTCAGGTTTCCTTTCTGGTTGATATATTTGTGGGAAAATGAATGGTATTCGTTCCATTTCTGTTAGTTTCTCGTGTTTTTCTCCTTTTCTTTATAAATCTCAATGCTAAATATTCTAATGTTGTTGTGGTGTATGCTATGACTGCTACACCGGACTTGGTTAAAGAGATTCTTACGAAGCCAACAAGATTATCAAGTGACCAAGAAAAGGCTGTCCTGTCAAAAGCCAGATATAATCGGATCATTGCTGGCGCGGGTGCCGGGAAGACTGAGACGCTTACTCGGCGGATAGCTTATCTGATTTTGGTTGAGGGGGTAGAGCCGTCTTCTATTGTGGCGTTTACCTTTACGGAAAAGGCTGCTCAGAGTATGAAGAGTCGCATTTATCAGAGGATTGAGGAGATTTCGGGTACTGATGCTACTGCGAAGTTGGGTGAGATGTATATTGGAACGATTCATGCCTACACTAAGAGGGTTCTTGAGGATTATTTCGGGTTTGGGAATTACGATGTCTTGAATGAGAATCAGGAAATAGCTTTTCTAATGAGATATGGCTGGAACCTTGGATTGCGAGATTATGGGAGAACTTATGCGGATGGTTGTCAAGCTTTTCTTCGAACGGTGAACATGGTTTGGGGAGAAATGTTGGATGAGAAGAAGTTAAGTAAAAGGGCGCCAGAATTTTACGAAAAATTGAAGCATTACGAGAGTATTCTGGAAGAGCACAAGCAATTGACTTTTGGAAGCATGATTTATCAAGCCGTTTTGAATCTTCGGAATGCCCCTGATACGCTTAGTCATGTTGAACACCTTATCGTTGATGAGTATCAGGATATTAACCAAGCCCAAGCAGAATTGATAGGCTACGTTGGAAAAAACGGGAGCATATTCGTTGTCGGGGATCCCAGACAGAGCATCTATCAGTGGAGAGGGTCGGATGAAAAGTTCTTCGATGTTTTTTCGGAGATGTTTTCCGGAACTATGATGGTTACGATTCCTGAGAATCGAAGGAGCACTAAGAGAATTGTGAAGAATGCGAATAAATTTGCCGATACTTTTGAAAGTATGCGATATGAACGGATGACTCCGGTAAGGAGTGAGGATGGGTTTATCGGAATAGCGAGTCACGACACGCCTAAAGATGAAGCGAGATGGATTGTAGATCAGATCGAGGAGTTAGTGGAAGAGAACGGTTTGAGATACTCAGATATCGGGGTTTTAACGAGGAGCGTTAGCACATCTGCGGGACCACTCATTAACGAACTTAGGGGAAGGAGAATTCCTTACCTTGTAGGCGGGAAGGTCGGTCTTTTCAAAAGAGATGAGGCTCGAGCTTTAGGAAGGATATTCTCATGGTTTTGGGATGAAGGGTTTTGGGTTGAAGACCCTTGGAAGTGGAACGAACAAAGTAACAGGCGATGACCTGCTTAACACGGCATTAGTTTGTTGGGACTCTGCTCATGAGCATGGGTACCCGGCTGATGCGGAAAACAGTTTGCGTCAAATCAAGAAGGACTTGAACTCTGAGAAGTCTTCCTACAATAATTTTACTAAGGTCTATTATGACGTTTTGACGGCTCTTGGATTTCAGAGGTTAGACTATAGTATTGCGAATGATGCTGCGGTGATGGCGAATCTTGGAAGGTTCAATAATCTGCTGACCGATTATGAGAGTGCAAATAGGATTGGTGGGAGGTCTCCTAGTTGGGATAGAGACCTGAAGGGATTGTGTTGGTTTATGAATAGTTACGCGCTTCAAGCGTATGAAGAGCAGCCTTCTGATGATATACGAGGTGTTAATGCTGTGCAGGTTATGACCATTCATCAGGCTAAGGGTCTTGAGTGGCCTATAGTTTTTCTTTTTGCGGCTGTTAATGGGAGATTTCCGCCGCGTTCTATGGGAAGGCAACAGAACTGGTGTGATGTACCCCGAGATTTGTTTGATGCAGAGAGGTACGAAGGTAGTATTGAGGATGAGAGGAGATTATTTTATGTGTCGATTACGAGAGCGAGGGACGCTTTGACTGTTTCTCATTTTAACCGATTGACGAGGAGTGTTGGTCGAAGCAGGTTTATTGATGATATGGATAAGAGTGTGACAACAGACGTGGTTGAAGGCGAGAGTCTTCCTGCTCTTACGGTTCATCCGAGTTCAATGCCTGAAGATATACAGACTTTTTCTGCGGGTGAAATCATTACGTATAATGTGTGTCAGCACATGTATCTTCTCAGGGATATTTGGGGGTATCAGCCACAGCTTGATCAGGCAATCGGGTTTGGCAACAGCCTCCATTATTGTCTTAGACGGGCGGGTGAACTTGTCAAAAATGATGGGTATAGTCCGCTTAGTGCTGTGGCAACGGCTGTTGATGAGGGTTTTCACATGCCTTTTGTCGGCGGAGGAGTTTTGGAGATTTTTAGGAATAATGCGAGGAAGTTGTTGATTGATTTTTCGAGGAAGTATGGTGATGATTTGAGGCGGATTGAAGAGGTGGAGTATCGGCTTGAATATCCTATTCATAATGCTACGATTATGGGTAAGGTTGATGTTATTATGAGGGATGAGGGGAATATGGAGGTTAGGGATTATAAGACGTCAGAAGATATAAGGACGTTTGAGGAAGTATCTACGCAGGTTAAGCTATATACTGCGGGTCTCAAAGGTCTCGGTAGGCCGGTTACAAGCGGTTCCGTTGCTTATTTGGCGGAATCTGACGTTAGGATGGTTGATGTTGTTGATCCTTTGTTGAATGATGCGAAGAAGTATGCTGAGAAGACGGTTGAAGGCATCATGAATAAGCGTTTTACTCCGTGGCCCGGAGAGAGTTGCAAACGGTGTGATCAAAGGCCGATTTGTAGGTGGGGGAGGAAAGATTAAGATGGAGATTGAAAGTCGAGAGAAAGTTAAGAAGTTGCTGAGAGAGCTATTCCAATTTGATACCCAAGACTTGGATTTTGGGATTTATCGGATCATGAATTTCAAGAGGGATGCGATTGAGCGGTTCATTGAGAAGGACTTGCTTGAGGCTGCTGAGGCGGAGTTTAGGGAATATGCCAGAGTTGGTTTAGATGATCTTCAGAGGGATGTTGAGAGGCTCAAGGTGGAGATTAATCGGGATTTCGGTGCTGGAACGATAGATGAGCAGGGTCGTGTTGTGAGGCATAGGGACGCTCCGAAGGTTCAACAATATCTCAGTAAGTTGAAGGAGTTAGAAAGCGCACAGATTACTCAGGCTCAGATTGACGACGTGTTCAACCACATCTATGAGTTCTTTTCGAGGTATTATGACAAAGGCGACTTTCTTTCTAAGAGGCGCTATGGTGGTAGGGAGAAGTATTATGTTCCCTACAATGGTGAAGAAACTCTCTTACATTGGGCAACCGCTGACCAATACTATGTTAAGACTGGGGAATATTTTAAGAGGTATAGTTTCAAGGCTGGAGGATGGCGGGTTAACTTTGTGCTCAAGGAGGCAGAAGTAGATCCGAACAGTGTGAAGGGTGGTAGCCGGTATTTTCTTCTCAATGAGAGAGATATCTTCAGGTTAGATGAAGCCAATGGGGAAGTGGATATTCATTTTGTTTATAGAGAGCTTACGGATGACGAAGAGAAGAGATATGGTAGGGGAGACGTTCAGGATAAGATCACTTCAGAGATTGCTGATGAGTTGTTTTCCCAGATAGGAAACAAAGTTGTCTTAACAGAACTTCGAAAGAAGGCAGTTATAGACGATGTAACGTTGCTTGAGCAACATGTTAGGAGATACGTGACGAGGAATACTACTGATTACTTTATTCACAAAAATCTGAAGGCCTTCCTAGAGAGGGAACTTGAATTCTATTTGAAGAACGAAGTGTTAGACCTTGACGAAATTGAACACATGAACGAAAGAAACATACGCCTCAACAAAGCCAAGATTCGTGCAGTAAGAGGAATCAGCAATAAAATCATCAGTTTCCTCGCACAAATCGAAGACTTCCAGAAAAAGCTTTTTGAGAAAAAGAAATTTCTAGAAACAGGCTATTGCCTTACCTTGGACATGGTTCCAGAAGAGTTCTACAAGGAAATCGGAGAAAATGAAAGGCAAGTCGCTGAATGGAAGGAACTATTCAAATTGGACGAGATAACAAAAGGTACTCTCCAAGGTACAAGAGGAAAGAAAACACTAAGTGCAGACTTTCTGAAATCCCATAAGAATCTTGTTCTTGATACAAGATTTTTCAATCAAGAGTTTAAGGACGGACTTCTCCATGCTTTTGAAAATCTTGATGAAGAAATTAATGGTTTGATGGTGAAAAGCGAGAATTTCCAGGCACTCAATCTGTTGCAGGAGAAGTACAAAGAGAAGATGAAGTGCATTTACATCGATCCGCCGTACAATACGGGAAGTGATGAATTCATCTACAAGGATAATTATCAACACTCAAGTTGGTTAACGATGATGGAAAATAGGCTCCGTCTTTCCAAAAACTTGCTTGGAAAAGAATCGTTGCTTTTCTCTTCGATCGATAATCACGAAATTTCGGATTATATAAAATTGCAGAAAAATATTTTCGGAGAACAAAACTTAATTGAAGTGATTGCCGTAAAAAACAAGGCAGGAGCTGGAGCTAAGCCAAAGGGTTTCATCTCAGTTCATGAATATGTAACATGTTTCACACTAAATTATGATAACATCAATTCTATCGAAGTGCCACCCTCCGATGAAAATATCTCTCTTTACAATAAGAAAGATGATAAATATTCCGTTCGCGGACCTTATGGAACATGGGCATTGGAAACAACTAGTATGGATGAAAGACCGAACTTAAGGTTCCCAATCATACATAACGGTGAGGAGATATGGCCTCAAAAACAATGGCTTTGGTCAAAAGAAAAAGTCTTGAAGGCACAAAAGGACAATGAATTAGTATTTAATAAGAAGAATGACGGCACTTGGTCGGTTAGATTCAAAAGATATTTGAGAGATGAAAACGGCAAATTGAGGACGGCAACTCCAACTTCCTTTTTCGACGGACCTTATACTCATGAGGGAACTAAAGAAATCGATAATCTATTTGGACGAAGAGTCTACACATTTCCAAAGCCCTCCAACCTCATCAAGAAACTGATGCAATCTGACATTAATGGCAGTGAAGATAAAAAGTCTTGGTTGATAGACTTCTTCGCTGGCTCGGGCACAACCGCTCACGCTGTTCTCAATCTCAATGCAGAAGACGGCGGCAACCGAAAGTACATTCTAGTTGAAATGGCAAACTACTTCGAAACCGTCATGAAGCCCCGTATCCAAAAAAGAATGTTCTCTAAAGAATGGCAAGATGGTGTGCCCGCATCCACAGAAGGTACAAGTCACATGTTCAAGTATGGGTATCTTGAGCAGTAAGAGGACACTATTAACAATATCGTGTTTAGGGCACTAGATAAAACTGTTCAAGAGACACTTGATAGCTTTCAAGACTATTTTATTCGCTATATGCTGGATTATGAGACCCGCGATAGTCCTTGCCGGCTTGTTCTGGAGAAATTCCAGACTCCTTTTGACTACAAGATCAAAATAATTAAACCGGGAGAGAAAGAAGAGATCGTGAACGTTGATCTCGTTGAAACCTTCAACTATCTACTCGGTTTGTGGGTCGAAAAGCTACGGGTATTCACAGACGGAGAACGAATTTACAGAGTAGTCTTCGGGAAAAAGAACAATGATACAGTCGTTGTCATCTGGCGTAACACAAAAGACCTGAACCTCGAACAAGACAAGAAGTTCATCGAAGAAACCATCTTAATCAGCAACAAACCCAACACCATATACATCAACGGAGACAGCTACGTAAAGGATGCACAGCCAATAGAACCTGAATTCAAAAGGCTAATGGGTGCCTAAACATTGTTGAAGCAAACATCAGCGAAGTCAGTAGGCAAATTCAGACTTGAAGACCACCTTCTTCTAGCGAAGTTCATAGCAAACAAACTTGGAATGAAAGAAATCTCCGACATAAAAGACTTCAGCGACGCACCTGAAGGATTCGACCTTGATGGCAGAAGCTACATGTACCACATGTTCATCACGAGAAGAGGAAACACGATACCCGAAGCAAAACTGAGACAATACGACGACAATATAAGGAGATACTTCGAAAACCTCAAGAGAAACAGAGAAGAAAAAATCTCCCTCAAATACTTCCAATACTTGGCTCTCCTATTCTCAGAAATATACCTCGACAACTACTTCCAGAACCCCGTAAGATTCCTGAACGAGATAAACGACTGGATATCTGAGAACAGAACCGAAATAGAACCCGAAGAACTTTTCAGTCGCACAGACCTTCAAAAAATAGCATACTGGATGGCAACAGGAAGCGGAAAAACTCTCATCACGCATGCAAACTACTGGCAATTCATGACGTACAACAAAGGACCAAAGAGACTGGACTTCGAAAACATAATTCTCATTACGCCTAATGATGAAATGTCCAAACAACACCTAGAAGAGCTCCAAAAAAGCGGAATACCTGCCAAAATCTTCGACAGCGAATCCACCGGCTACTTCAAAGAAGAACCAAAAACAGTTAAGATAGTCAGCATTCACAAACTGAAGTTGCCGGAAGACAAGAAAGGCGAAGGCGTAACCATAGATGTCTCCACACTAGGAACCAAAAACCTCGTATTCGTCGACGAAGGACATAAAGGCCACAGATCAGAAGACATGAAATGGAAAAGAACCCGAGAAGAACTCGCAAAAAACGGCTTCACCTTCGAATACAGTGCAACATTCGGACAAGCCATAGCCCACAGCAGAGAAGAATCATTCAAAGAATACTCAAAAGCAATCCTCTTCGACTACTCATACAAATACTTCTACGGAGACGGATACGGAAAAGACTTCCGCATAGTAAACCTCGACACAAAAACATTCACCGATTCACAAACCCCAATTCTCCTCTTAGCAGACGCCATGGCTTACTACGAACAGATCTTGCTTCACGAAAAAACTGGCAACAGCCTGAAAGACTACATGATTGACAAACCACTCTGGGTCTTTGTTGGAAGCAAAGTAAACGAGGACACATCAGACGTTCTCAAGGTTATCCAATTCATAAACTGGCTACTCACAGAGGAAGATAAGACCGTAGAAACACTCATCGAAGACATCCTAAAAGGAAAATCCGGCATAGTAGCAGACAAAAAAGATGCCTTCGCACCAAGATATCCAGAAAGAAACTTCGCCTATCTCAGAAGCAAAAACATCAATCCCAACGAAGTCTACAAGGGCATATTCAACAAAGTCTTCCACATCACACTAGGACTTACTGGGAGAAAACTACACCTTGTTAACCTCAAAAACATAGAGGGCGAAATAGGACTTAGAGCAGGAACCTCAGACAAGTACTTCGGAGTCATAAACATCGGAAACAAATCCGAATTCCTCAAACTAGTTGAAGAAAAAGCAAAAGACATAATCATAGAAAATGCTGTCCTCAGCAAATCCCTCTTTGAGGAAATAAACGAGCCGTCCTCATCAATCAACGTATTGATCGGAGCAAAGAAATTCATAGAAGGCTGGAACTCATGGCGCGTATCCAACATGTGCCTTCTAAACATCGGCAAAAGAGAAGGTTCACAGATAATACAGCTATTCGGACGTGGAGTAAGACTAAAAGGAAAAGAATACAGCCTTAAACGAAGCAGATTCATGCCGCCGCCACACCCAGAACTTATTGAAGTCTTGGAAACACTCCACATCTTCGGAATCAAAGCAAACTACATGAAAGAATTCAGAGAGATAATCGACAAAGAAGACATACCCACATACGAGCTGCCTCTAAAAACCAAAGCAATAGAACCATTCCCAACCGACCTGAAGATTCTAGCACTGAAAGAAGGCGCTTCATTCGACCAAATACTCCTCAAACTTGAGCCTGAAGAACAAATCGACTCCAAAATCGATCTATTACCACGAGCAACAATAATCGACGGCAGAGAAGAACAAACTCTCGTCACAACAATTGACCAAAAACCAAAACAGATACAGAAAAATGTTCTGGATATCCTAGATTGGGACGACGTCTATTACTCAATCCTAGACCACAAAAACGAGCGAGGCTTATCAAACATCACCCTCACAAAAGACACGATTAAAAACATAATCTATGAAAAAAAGTACACTTTACTATGCAATGAAGACCTCCTGAAGCCGGACAGTTTTGAGTCTCTTGAAAACACTAAAGACATCATCGTACTAATCCTCAAAAAATACTTTGACAGATACTACGCAAAGGAAAGAAACGCCTGGGAGAAAAGGAACCTAGAACTCAAACCTCTTGTGCCAGAGGATGAAAATCTTCTTGACTCATATAGAGTTCAAATCAACGAAGATGACCAAGTGCTTCTCAGAAACCTAGAAACAACAATAAAATCAGGGACAATTTACACTTCGAAGAGTGAGATAAGGTTAATCGGCGACCTGAGGACCTACATAGATAAAACCCCGGCAACTTTCAAAAACGCCTACTTCAAAAACCACCTATATCAACCATTGCTAGCTAAGCAAGAAACCAAGAGAATAATCACCATCCCTATGGGGCTGAACCAAGGAGAAGCCAAATTCGTTGAAGACCTCGATACCTACCTTACGTCAGATTCGTGCCCAATTAAAGAAGCCTACCTACTGAGAAACCTAACTAAAGGCAAAGGGGTTGGCTTCTATGGAGAACACTCATTTTATCCAGACTTCATAATGTGGGTCAAGAAAAACGAAAAACAGATAATCGTCTTCATAGATCCCAAAGGATTAATATTCATTCGCAGTCTAGACCACCCCAAATTGAAACTTCACGAATACCTTAGAAACGAGGTTCAAAAGGAACTGAAGGATCCAAACGTAAGACTGGATGCCTTCATAATCTCAACCACCCCATATGACATTGTTGACAGGAGCTATCAACTTAGACCGTCCAGCATCGAAAACTACGAGGAAAACAAACACATACTTTTCCCTTATTTGGAGAGAAGCGTCCAAAATCCATCTTACATAGAAAGATTATTTGAAATAGCAGTGAACAATTAAAGATATTTGATAAAAACAATCTAAAATTTGTCACTTAGAGGATGAGGCGAATCTATGGTTAAACATGTTTCAGTTCGGTTTGCTTGGCATGACAGCAAATGGAACGGGAAAGTGTGCGAGGCGCCTGAACGCAATATCTACTGTACCGGCAACTATTCGCTATTATCCCCAAGAATCCAAAGGAGAATAGACCTTCAAACCGAACAAAATTACAAGAATCAAAAGATTTCTAAGATCCAAAAAGAACGAAAGTACGTGCCACCATGCTATTGGTGTTTAAACGCGCTCGGAGATGACGAATGTAAAGTAGAAGACCCACATCCCTTCGCAGACACAGGACGAAGATATAGCCCTGAATTCGGCGAGGTCCCTCCCCTAAAATATGACCTGAAGAGATTTTCCACCTTTTCATGGAATTTCAAACTCGGCTACGCTGAAAAGGGCTCCTATGAAAGATATGTACCTCCCGAAGAGCTGGAAAACAGAACCAAAGAATATCTAAGCCAACTTGAAAAAGGAAAATCGATTGCATTCTTCTATGCTAACTACAGTAACCCAATAACCGCGGATGATTACAAGTACTTACTTCTAGGCGCAGGAGTGGTAAAAGATGTTAAAGAACCGCAAGAATATGAAATACCCAGGAGACTTATCGATAGAATTCGGAATCAACGAGGCATGGCGAACACGCCGACAATAGCTTGGCAATTCCAAATACTCTTAGAACCCAGCACCATCTTTACGCTTCCGTACCATGAATATCTCGATTTAATAGACAGAGAAAAAGACGAAAGTGCATCAAATGAGTTATGGAAGAATCTTGACGAGGTCGCAATCCGTATTGAAGAAACGACCATCATTCCCAATTTCAAATACGTGTCCATGCATCTGCAGCATGACAAAGCTATCTATCTTCTCTACCTGTTCAGACAGTCAATAAGACGAATGAAGGAACACAACTTGGTCGAACGCTCTTTGATAAGCGAGGCAGAAGGCAAAATAGACAACCTGTTGGCTTTAGCATGGAAACAAAGAGGCAGATATCCAGGATTTAGAAATGCCCTTTTTCTTACTCTAAGCCATGACTATGACAAAGAATATTTGAAAGAGATCATTCCACGAACTGAAAAATTTATCATTGAAAACTTTGGGAGCATTGAAAGCTTCCTTGAGGCGACAGAAACAGAGACCAAACAATCCATGCCAAGCGATGTTGTGAAAACTCTCAGGATTTTGAAAAAGAACAAGGACAATTTGAAGTTTCTCTCCCTCTTCGATTTTTCAATCATACAATTTGAGAATATTGAAAAATTAGTCGACAGTTTCGGACTGGAGACTGTAAAGGCTAATCCCTACATTATCCTTGAAAATTACCAATTTGATCTCCAAGACAGTTGGAACACTGATGAGGCCGATTATGGGGTAAGCATCTACCAAATTGACATAGCTCTAATTCCAGACCCCAAATATGCTGATTGGGAAACACTCTACGATGCTCGCTCACCCGAAAGACTCCGAGCCTTGATAAGCAAAATACTATATGACTCCGCAAACCAAGAAGGCAATTCTTGCTTAACAAGAGAAGAAATACTTGAGCGTATCCAGAAATATCCACTCTACTATATAACTGAAAAATTAAGAGTCGATGTGAACCTTCTGTTGAGATGTGAAAAGCAAATAATATTCAAGGAAAAGTTCCTGATAATAGATGACCCCCAAAAGAAACAAACAATTTATCAATTAAAAACGATAAGAGAAATAGAAGGAATTATCGAACAATTCACAGATAGAATGTTGAAAAAGACATACAAGGTTGACACAAAAGACATTGAAGAGATCGTGAATAAAGAGATTGAAGTATTTGAGGACAAACTGGAAGTTCTGGATGTTGATGAAAGAAGAAAAATGTACTGGGGTTCACTCAAGAATGGACTATTTGTAATATCCGGAAAAGCTGGTAGCGGAAAGACTCAGGCAGTCGTAAATTTGATAACAAAGTTCATGGAGACTAGAAAACTGCCTATTTTTGTCTTCACCCCGACAGGAAAAGCAAATCTTGTCATCAGAAACAGATTGAAAAAAATCAACTTACATAAAATGAGCAATATTCGAGTTTCCACCATTCATAGATTCCTATATCGTGCCTTATTCGATTATTACAAAGGATACACTATCAGAAGAGCTGAAATATACGCACTCGAGAATCTAATATCTGACCTTCTCTCAGGAAAGCTAGAGCTCATCGCCGATTTTAGAAAATTAGCAAAAGGTTGGTCATTCAATCCCAAAGTGGTCATAATAGATGAAACATCGATGGTCGACGAAATTCTGCTGGCTGTACTTTTTAGTCTAGTAAATCCGGAAACATTGGAACATTTGATTTTAGTCGGCGATGAAAGACAACTACCTCCAATAGGAGTTGGAAGACCATTTGTGGACCTGATCTTTAATCTGAAGCAAAAAGGACTAGAAACCAACTTCATCCATCTAGAATCGAATCTGAGATTCGACCCATCTACAAGACTTGGAATGTTTTCAGAACTTTTCAGTGGCCAAGAACAGCCTTCCCCCGTGGAAATAGAGGAAGTTCTTAATCGAAAAGATGATTCCCTCGAGATACACTACTTTGGAAATGCAACGGGGTTAAGAAATGTGGCGAAGCAAATACTAAATCAACTAGGTTGCGTAAACACCCATGACTCTCTTTTTGAGATGTTTGTCAAAGTATTCGAAAGTGAAGATAGGTTGAACCTCGATGAAGTCCAAATAATTACACCCCGAAGAATCGGCGATTTTGGATCAATGGGAATAAACAGAAACGTTGTCCTAGACGGAATGATTGAGTATGCACCCAACACCAAACTAATATGCGAAGAAAACATGTACTTCAACGTAAATAGCAGCAGAATTCTAGGTTTAGCAAACGGGTCTATAGGCTACATAAGAAGCGATGGAAACGTACATTTCGACGATATAGATGAACTAGTTGAAGACTATGGATATGAAAACCTCAAAGGTTTCAGATATCAGGTCTCCACAGAAGTGTATAGCCCACTAAAAACAGAAAGAAAAATCGATCTCGGATATGCCATCACTGTTCACAAGTCTCAAGGGAGCGATTTTGAACACGTCATACTTGTTTTTTCACAAGTGAGCCCATTCATTACAAGAGAGTTGCTCTATACTGCTTTCACAAGACCGAAAACCAAGTTACATTTCGTAGTGCATCATGATCTTAAAAACGAGTTACCTCTCGTTTTGATTAAAGCATACGCTAACTCTCTGGTAGAACAGCGCAAAACGCTATTGTTTGGACATAAAACTTCACCTTTCAAGCCCTATAAGCTAACTCTAAAAGACCAAACAATACTGGAAGTAGACTCTAAAATAGAGTGGATAATAGCAAAAGCCTTGGACAAAATGGATATCGGTTTTGAGTACGGACCGAAGGATTTTCTCGCCGAATATCATTTAAAACCTGACTTCAAACTCCCCATAAACGGCAAAGTTTACTACATTGAACATCTAGGTCGAATGGATAACATTGGATACAGAGAGAGATGGTTGAAAAAATTTGAGATATACAAAAATCAACTTGGCATAGCAGACATTCTAATCACAACCAGCGAAAGTGAAGAAACAACGGATGTTGAAGAAAACGTTGAGAAGATAATTGAAGACATCAAATCAGATAAACTACTAAAAACTGAGGGATTTTCCTACCACCACTATGAAATTTAACATGAATGAACAAAAGAAAGGTTCTTTTTCATTTATTAGCTCGCGCTAAATCTAAGTTCGTTATTTATCATCAACAAGGCGTTTTTTCGCTTCAACATAATATTCGTTAAGTAACATTCTTAGGCGTTTCAGATAGTCCCTTAAAAGAGTCTGGTATATCACAGGTTTCCAAAGACGATTTTTCTGCAAATTCCACTTCTTAGACTCTTGCCAAGGGCGGAATTCTCGTTTTCTTGATATCCATTTCTGGGGCTGTCTCTTTTCTGTAGGCTAGTTTGCCTTTCTTCAAGTCTTCAAGAACTATCTTGATGTACTCGTTGCGGCTTCTCCTTTCAACAGATGCTTTCTCATCGATCCAGTCAACTAAGTTTTTAGGAAGGTAAATACTGAATATGACCCTTTTGTCGCTCATTGCCTCATCATATTATGTGAACTTGTTAATGTTTAACTCGTTTTGTTATAACTTGTTAATATTTAACAAAAGAGTTTATTTTCCTAAACCGCTCATATTTTAAATGTAAACTAGAGAAAGAGGTTCAATACTTGCCTAAAAAGAAGGCTGAGCTTGATGTGCAGCCTCCCATGGCCAAGGTTTTAGAAGAGTATGTTCCCGAACCTGATCCATGGAGAACCCTCAGAGACATGCCAGGAATTAGAATCACAAGAACAGCAAGAAGGATGCCCGGAGAGTAGCAACCATGAAGTGGCCTAGACTTATTTCCCTAACTCAACGATTATTTTACGGCTCTAAAGATGGGCCAAAAGCAACCTACTCGCCAGGCCTAACCCCTACAACCAGCAGAGAATACGAGAGCATGAACCGTTATTACCGATGGTTCCGCCAAGACGAACTCGTAAGAGGCTGCATGATCACAAACGCCTTCTTCGCCTGTATGAGCCAAGGCTTCGAAACCGTTTTGGAGCCCGCTGAGCCTCAAAGACTCTCAGAGCAAGAGAAAGAGAAACTGCTCAAGGATTACGCTTATATCGAGTCTGAGATAGACGAACTGAACAAAAAAGGTAAAACCTGTCATCTCGGCATGACGGCAGTTCCGATATTTGAGGTTAGCAGAACAAGAAACCAAGGGCCCGGAAGGATTCAGCAAGCAAAAAAGCGAAACCGCTCAGACAAGAAATCTTGTCGGGAGGACGAAACAGGTACTGAGTCTCATTCCAAGATCTTCAAGAATGCAACATGCTTCATCTTCCCCAACCAACAACAACCAAAGCAAAATACAATGTTAAAACACCCATTAAACCACCTGCAACAACACAATAAATCACCAAAAACCAAACAAAGAAACATTCTGGACTCTAGTACGACAACGCATGCAAGAAAAAGCAACGCAGCTCTACATGAAAGATCACCCGGAGAAGAATACAGAGCCAACCTTGAAAGAACTCCGCAGGACAGGATACCTACAAACAGCAAAGAAAATAGCATTAAAAGAAATAAACTTAGAAAAGAAAACACAAGCAGCACAGACGTAGAAGAAAAGCATCTGAGATAGCTAAGCAAACGAGAAACATCCTCTATTTCTTAGGCATCGTATACTTTTGACAATAAATTATATATATTGCCAAATGTATATCAAATTTCATGGAACAACAGTCATCTGTACCACAAAGGGTAATAGATTACATCGCCAAACGTGAGACCGTATCAATAGAGGAAACTATGCAAGACCTTAATGTTTCACGCACAACTGCAAAGAACTATTTAAGCCGACTTTCAAAAATCAACACCGTTAAGAGAATAGGAAGAGGATTATACCAAGTAGAGAAAGGGGCTACAGCCACCGTCAAGTTTTCCCCTGAATTGTCTAGACTTGCACAAGACCTCCGACAACGTTTTCCACTGGCGCATTTCGTCATTTGGTCGATAAACATGCTGGCTGATTACGCTCATTACGCAATTGGCAAAGACTTAATAGTTCTCGAAACGGACAAGATGCTTTCCGCAAGCATACGCGACGCCCTCATAGAAAAGGGATATCACGCCGTGCTGCGCCCTGAAAACAGAGACTTTCGAGAATTCGCCTACTATAACGAGAAAACAATACTTGTCGTCGAAAGGAGCGAAAAATACGGGCTCTTCAGCCAAGACGAAACCTCAATTCCAACACCCGAACGAATATGGCTAGACACATATTACTTCATAACGCGAAAGGAACTGAGTTTCTCACCAAGTGAATTAGGGCTTATATTTGCAAACATGCTTCAGAGAGATGGGGTAAACTTCAACCGACTACTAAGATACGCTAGAAGACGAAACCTCCATTATGAGATCATAATTTTCCTATATAACCTAAAGCAGTCATCCCTACTTCCCATACCAGATAACGTCTTAGCCGGAAGAAAAGAAGCTCTAAAAACCCTAAGGGAAATGGTGGAAGGAGCCATAGAATGATCGACACAACCAAGACAATAGGAACAACAGAAACATTCGACAAAGAAAAGATCAGCAGTCTCTTGGCCAAGGGATTTGTCAACAGCTTAACCAACTTGGAGAAAGCAATATTCTGCCTAGAATATTTAGGGCAACTTCAGGAAGCCGGGTTAGACCTGATGTTCATAGGAGGTTCCGCTGTGCAACTTCTACTCGGCGACAGATGGACTCGCCTTAGCATAGACATTGACATATGCACGAAGGCATCCTGCAAAGAATTAGAGGCAATCTTAGAAAGGATCTATCACAAGTTCAATAGACAAGGGTTTGCATACACTCCGAGGGAAAGAAGGATTAGCGGCGACATACCATTCTATCTCTACCGAATCGAGACGCCAACCGTCACTGAAAGAGGCCGAATAATCCTGCTTGACGTGATCGGCATAAGACCCACATTGGCTACGCAACAAACTCCGCTGAAAACCTTCTTCTTCAACTCATCAATAAAAGTAACCACGCCCACTACTGGCGCACTTCTTGGAGATAAACTTTCAATAATTGGTCCCACAACCGTCGGCCGCCCCCTCAAAGATAGCAGAAACGGTCTTGAGTATGCCAAACATTTTTGCGACATAAAATTCCTCCAAGAAACTGACTTTGATTTAGAAGCATGCGCTACAGCGTACAACGAAGCCATAAATATACAATCAAAAGTAAGAAACAAGAAATATACTCAAGACGAATGTTTTAGTGACATGCTGTTTACATGCCAAGTGGCAAGCCTGCCACAACAAGCTGGTGAACAAGCTATCGAGAAGCTACCGCTCCAAAGTGCCACTAGAGCAGAATCAGAGTTCAAAATCCTGCAAGATGGACTTCAAAGATTTCGACCATTCCTTGTCCAAAAACTCAGCTATAGTTGGGACGACCTCCGTAACTCAGCTGCACAGACAGCGCTTCTCGCAAAGATAATCAACACCCAAACACCAGTGAACAAAGCAAGAGAAATCCTCGATGCCACCGTCCCCACTAGGAAAGAGGATGTATTGAAGATTGCCAATAAGATAGAGAAACTTCCAAAAGAAGAACGTTGGTTCATAATTCCCGAGGAGATAGTAAACTTCCCAAAGATCCTTAAAACTTGGCAGAGCTATTTCTTCCTCAATGAGATTATCTAAAGTCAACAAAAGAACCCTTACCATACTATAGCATTAGAAATCGTTTCCGTATCTCCTATCTTCGAGTAATATACGATAGAAATTCTCAAAATGAACATGACCTATCTGGGACCTGATCTTATCCATTTTATCATCCGTGTGCTCCGATCCTAACGTCCTGAGCTCTCACAGTTTACACCCAAGGTGCACATGACTCTATTATTCCTAAATCCTCAATATGGATTTGATTGGATATCTGGTTCAACAAATATTTGAAGCTGACTGTGCACAATATTCCGTCTTTGGTTCCGATATTTGAGTTTAGCAGAACAAGAAACCAAGGGCCCGGAAGGATTCAGCAAGCAAAAAAGCGAAACCGCTCAGACAAAAAATTTTGGTCGGGAGGACGAAACAGGTACTTAGTCTCATGTCAGATCTTCAAGAATGCAACATGCTTCATCCTCCCCAACCAACAACAACCAAAGCAAAATACAATGTTAAAACACCCATCAAATCACCTGCAACAACACATCAAATCACCAAAAACCAAACCCAAACACAACCAAAAACAACCACCAACCAAAAAACAAAACCTGCCCTATCTCTATCCTACATTATCTATTATGTGCTATCCTTGCATGAGTGTCTTTGGTTGTTGGATTTCCTTGGCGGGGGCAGGATAGAGATAGTCAAGAATGCGATTGATCTCATTCAATCCTCAGTTTTTTTACTGTATCGAGAAAGGTGATCCAATCATCAATTCTGATTTCAATCTGTTCCGTTAATGGAGGAAGACCTTTTGGGTTCAACTTTCTGATTCGGACACAATAACGATGCTTCAATTTTATTGCCACATCGTCGTTCCATTCATACCACCAAAAAGTGAGTTTGAATACGTCGAAACTTGCGGTGCAAAACCCAAGATTCTCGCCACTCGCGAAGGATAATTGCCCGCATCTAGCAGAAGCAGCCTCGAACACTAGTATGCTTCAGAAACCGTTTTCCAGTTACGTTAACGGCTCATGTAGCAACCTCACCCTTCTGCGCAGTCAATCTGAGCTTCAACCCGTCCAGAATGATTTGAAGACTCTTGATCGCCGTGTCGAGGCTACACTGTCTAATATAGATGACCGCTGTTCTAGCATTAGGCACCAAGGTCCACTCGTAGCCCAAGTTCTCAACAATCTCCTTTGGAATGTACGCCGTCCTCTGCTGATTCACACAGATGACAAACTCAACCATCAAACCGCGCCCCACTAGAGAATCGCCAGAAAACCACAAGAATTTTCTGCCCCTTTCAAAGGACACTGTCCATTAGAGGCCTCTGCCATTATTCTCAATACAGACGAAAAGAATCTTCTTTACTGTACTTGTCCCGCCTGACTTTCTTTCTCGGAAAGTGGCGGCTTGTTCGCAGGCCGAGTTTTACGAGAGATAGCATTAGGGGCACTTCCATTAATGGCCCTATGACTGTTGCTAAGGCTGCGCCTGATCCGATGCCGTAGAGAGTTGTGGCGACGGCTATGGCGACTTCGAAGTGGTTGCTTGATCCTATTAGGGTGGTGTCTATGGCTGTTTCATATGTCCAACCCGCAAAGTATCCGAGGAGATAGGTCCACGTGATCATCGTGGCATAGTGCATCAGATTCGGAGCCGCCAGGTAAGCGACCAGAAGAGGATTATTGAGAATTATTTCTCCCTCAAATGAAAACGAAACTCTCAGCGTTGAGTTTCTTCTCCTTAAATTGACTGATGCGAATCGCTTGGAAAGAGGTAGGGATATCGACGATTCGGAGATTATTGTTGAGGAGTCCCGCAGAAGATGGTTAAGGCGAAGATAAGGGATTACGGTCCTGAGGTTGATGTCGAGGGAAGAGTTGTTAGACACAACTGTGACGACTGGAGAAAGGGATTGGGGATTAAGAGATTATGCAAACATGTGGCGCTTTTTCTTGTGCTTCCTTCGGTAGAGTCGAGAAGGATTTTGAAGGACATTGTAGAGAACAAGGAGAGCTGGAGGTTTGAGATTACTGAGGTTTGAAGTGTTCGATTTCTCTTAGTATTCTGGCTAATAGTTTTGGTTCGATTCTGAACCCTCTGCTTATGAGTTCAAGCACTGAGTCTTTTGCTTCTTGATTGGTCAATAATCCCTGCTTCAATGCTTTTGTGATTATGTATAGTGTTCCTCTGACTTTCAGTCCCCATGTTTGAGCGAAGGCTCTGCCACAAGATTCGTCCATTAATAGTAATGCTTGGGTTCTGCAGGACAGGGCGATGGCTTGGGCTTCGCCTAGGTGAATTTCGGGTGAATACTTCGTTATTTTTTCTGTGAATTCTCGGTCTTCCTTATCAAGTGTTGAGATTCTTATCCAGGCTTGTTCCACTGCCTCCTTGATGACGAGGGCGTCGCCGGAGCCTTCTTCCAACCCTTTTTCGACGGCTTCTCCATAGACCTCTTCTGGAACAACGATTTCGCCAAAGAGCTGCTTTAGCAATTTCAGT